>Ga0310123_10000003_pt1 | contig 225023 bp, 194 predicted proteins | sample CB6_AW_1057_MG_FD_203505 | JGI IMG/M metagenome (GOLD analysis project Ga0310123, IMG submission 203505) | Marine microbial communities from Western Arctic Ocean, Canada - CB6_AW_1057 | ecosystem: Environmental > Aquatic > Marine > Oceanic | place: Canada: Western Arctic Ocean | collected...
CGGCCAGGCGGCCGTACATGGTGGTGCCCGGTGCCGTCTTTCCGGCCGATTCGGATCCGTTGTTGGGTTCGGTTTCAGTCGCGTGGTGGTTGCCGTTGACCGACAGCGAAGGGCCTCGCAACCCCCACGGCTGTATCACACCCCCGGCGGCCGGAAACGTGATCTGCTGCTGATCGACGGCCAGCGGGCCGGGCCGCCCGGTCATCGTGTGGAATTCGACGATCGACTTCGTGCCCGCTTTCCCGCCGGCGGGAAAGGCCGAGACGACCAGGGGGCGAGTCGAGAGCGTGATGCGGTAGACGCAGGCGGCGTTGCCGTGGAAGGTGATGTTGGCGACTCGCAGCAGGTAGTCGCCGTCACGCGGAGCCTCGAGAGCGATCACGGGGTCGCGTCCGATTCGGATCTGCTGGGCATCGAGCAAACGGCCGTCGGCATCGAGCAACTGGACCATCGGATCGAGCCGGCTGCCGATGCGGCCGGCCAGGACGTCGCAGACCAGTACCTGGCCTTTTTTGAGCTTCAGGCGGAAGAAATCGATGTCCCGTTCGCCGTAGACCTGGCCGTTGAGCGTGACGGGGAGGCTGAGCAGTTCGGCGCGGGCGGGGGTCGAGTTCGATTCGGTTTCGATGTGTTCGGGCAGATCTCCGACCAGGAACGGACGGGTGCCGGTACCGCCCTGGGCACAGCTGATTCGCCACAGAGCCTGTCCCAGCGGGGCGTCACTGGCGATCGTGATCTGCTGGCCCCATTCGCGGGGATAGGTGATCGGGACTTCGGTCGGCTTCCGCCTGAGATCCGGTTCGCCGAGGCTGCGGGGGAGTCGCTTGTTGAGTTGTTTTCCGGAGGTGACACCCCGGCCGTAGACCAGGAAGTCGGTGTCCCGGGGAGTGCACTCGGCCCCGATTCGCACCCGAACGGTGGTCCCGCGGCGGCCTCCGGCGGGAAAGATATGGGTGCTCGAGGGGCTGTAGCCGGGCTTGGGCTGAGCCGACACGGGAGCGGGAACCAGCAGCACGGCGAGCAGCACGGCCGCGGCGACACCGGAACCGGTAGGAGCAAGTCGGCTGATCACGGGGTGAGGACTCCAGGGGCCGCTAGGTCAGCTCGGTGATCGGACGTCCGTCGTCGACCAGTGGGATCGGGCGTCCGAGCGGGGTGTGCAGGATCTGGTGAGGGTCGATGCCCATCAGGTCGAGCACCGTGGCGGTCATGTCACCGGGGGTGATCGGTCGATCGGCCACGCCGGCGGCCCGCCGGTCACTGGCCCCGATCACCTGTCCCCCCTTGACACCACCACCGGCCATCGCGATCGAGAAGACGTTGGGCCAGTGGTCACGGCCGGCCAACTGGTTGATCTGCGGGGTGCGACCGAATTCGGTCGAGATAATCACCAGCGTGTCGTCGAGCATGCCCCGCTGCTCGAGGTCGTTGAGCAGTGCCGGGACGGCACGGTCGAACGACGGACAGAGCAGGTCCTTGAGGCTGTAGGTGTTCTTGCGGTGGGTGTCCCAGTGACCGTTCTCGATGGCCACGAACCGGCACCCGGCCTCGACCAGTCGCCGGGACAGCAGGCAGCACTGACCGACCGAAGTCATGCCGTATTCGGCCCGCGTCTTGTCGGTCTCGCGATGGATGTCGAACGCCTCCTTGGCCTTCTTCGAGGTCATCAGCCCGGCGGCCTTCTGGTAGAAGGTGTCCAACGACCGGACACTCCGGCCGACCGTCTCGGCCTGCCGCTCGAAGCGGTTGATCTCGCGCAGCACCGCCTGGCGGCGGGCGTTGCGGTTGGTCGAGACGGTCGTGGGCAGGGTGATGTCGCGGACCGAGAAGTCGGGGGCGGCCGGGTCGGCCTCGATCACGAATGGACCGTAGCTGGGGCCCAGGAACGAGGGGCCGCCGCTGTTGAGGAAGTTGGGGACGCTGATGTAGGGGGGCAGTTCGCCGGAGGTTCCCAGGCGAGAGACCATCGAGCCCAGGCAGGGGTGATGGTTGTTGTTCTGGTTGCCGTTGAAATCACCCGCACCGGGACGCTTGCCGGTCATCATCACGTGGTAGCCGCGGCCGTGGTCACTGTCGACGTGAGTGACACTCCGCATGATCGCCAGCTTGTCGGTGACGGTGGCGATGCCGGGGAGGACGTCGGAGATCTGGATACCGGGGGTTTTCGTCGAGATCGGGTTGAAGTCGCCGCGGATCTCCGAGGGCGCCTCGGGTTTGACGTCCCACATGTCCTGGTGAGGTTGGCCGCCGAGAGCGAACAGGAAGATGCAGTTGATGTCGCGGACCGGCTTGCCCTTCGCCTTGGCGAACGACTCCTGCATCCACAGCAACTCGGCCAGGCCCAGGCCGCCCAGGCTGCCGACGGAGAGCATTTCACGCCGGTTCAAACCGTCGCAGTAGGACGAGAGCCCGGGGGGAGTTCGTGGGGAGGAATTGGTCATCGCCTGGATCCTCTTGGAACAAACGTGCCGGTCGGCGGCCGTGTCGAAATTGTACAGGTTGGAGAGGGAATTGCGGTGCCCGGTTCAGTGGACGAACAGGAAGTCGTAGGAGTTCAACAGCGCCCATAGGAAGTCTTCGGCAGCCTGGCGTGGTGGACTCCCGGCAAACAGCTTTTCGGCGGCGCGGACCTCGCGGAGATTGGGTTGTCGGCCCAGTGCCGAGAGGCAGAGCTCATCGACGATCTGACGCGGGGTGGCCTTGCGGGTGATCAACCGGTCAACCCGGCTGCCGGCGGCGGTGATCTTGGCGTCGATCTCGGGAGCATTCATCAGGTGCAGTGTCTGGGCCATCGTCGGCTCGGTGGAACTGCCGCACTCGCACGGAGATTGACGCTCGGATCGGCCGAAGGTGTCCAGGAAATAACTCGGCAGGCGATTGTCCCACAGCTGGATCGCGCGGGTGCCCCGGGGCATCCCGGTGAACGACTCGGGGGTGCCGGTCACCTCGCTGATCGCATCCAGCAGCACCGCCGCCGGGAGCCTCTTGACCAGGTGGTGCGAATAACTCTGTTCGTCCTTGGCGTTGGTCCGGTTGGGAACGCTCGAGAGCTGGTAGACCCGTGAGGAGAGGATGTGCCGCATCAGCTTCCTGAGGTCGAAGCGGTCGGCGACGAGTTGCTCGGCAAGGTGGTCCAGCAGCGCGGGGTTGGTCGGGGGATTGGTCGACCGGAAGTCGTCCTCGGGCTCGACCAGCCCGCGGCCGAGAAACTGCTTCCAGATCCGGTTGGCCACCAGGCGGGCGAAGTACGGGTTGTCCGGACGGGTGATCCATTCGGCCAACTGCACCCGGGGATCCGATTCCCCGAAGTCCTCGATTCCCCGTCCTCCCGGCGGACGGGGCAGGACCAGCTGGTTGACCAGCGGGATCCGCGTCGGTTGGTAGCCGGCGTGGTAGACCAGTTCGCGACCGGGTCCGAGCGAGGTGTGCTTTAGCCCGTTGAAGAAACCGGCCATGCCGTAGAAATCGTCCTGACCCCACTTCTCGAACGGGTGGTGATGGCATTGGGCACATTCCATGCGGATACCCAGAAATGCCTGGCTGACACTGCGGGTCAGTTCGTTGGGTGTCCGTGCCGCCCGGAAGAAGTTGACCGGTCCGTAGCGGCCCGAGTTGCCCGTGGCGGTCAGCAGTTCGCGGACCCATTCGTCGAAGGGGCGGTTGGTCTGGAGCTGCACCCGGAGCCAGCGGTGGAATTCGAACGCCCCCCGCTCACCCAGCACCCCACGGTCGGCCAGCAGCACGTCGCCCCACTTCTGGGTCCAGTAGTCGACCAGTTCGGGCCGCCCCAACACGTCGACGATGGCACGCTGACGCCGATCGGGGCGGTTGTCGGCGGCGAAGGCTTGGGCCTCGGCCGGCGACGGCAGTCCGCCGAGCGTGTCGAGATGGAGCCGCCGCAGGAAGACCGAATCGGGGGCGAGGCCGGAGGGCAGGATGCCCATCCGTTGGAGCTTGGCCCAGACCAACTCGTCGATGCGGTTGTTGGTCGGCAGCTTGGGGTAGTTCTCGGGTCCGCCGGCACGCGGCACGGTGACCCGCGAGGCGGTGACGTGACCCATGTAGTTGATCGTGATGGCCGCTTCACCGGGCACCAGCCCGGTGTGCACGTGGCCGGTCTCCTCGATGTCGGCCACCAGCGTCGCATTGCTGGTGTATTCCGATGCGTCGGTGACGTCACGGGTCGAGCCGTCCGAGTAAACGGCGGTGACCAGAAGTTGTTGATCATCGGTGGCCTGGAGCACTCGCTGGGCCGGGGACACCCGGATCGAGGCGACGTACGGGGCACCGTCTTCGCCCCAGGGAGCCCCCTGGGCGACCCATTGGGACAGCAGAAAGTGGTCCGACGATCCGGAACTGGTGCGGACTCCACCGCCGTGCGCGATGGTGTTGCTGGCCTTGGCCACCAGCAGGCTGCCGCCGGGAGCGGCCAGGAACACGCGACGGCCACGGGCTTCCTTGACCAGTGCATTGAAGTCCGCCTGGGGGTCGAATCCGAAGACGCTCAGCTTGAACCCGTTCTGGCCGCTCTGTTTGCCGTGGCAACCGCCGCTGTTGCAGCCGAGCTTCGAGAGGATCGGCATGATGTCGTTCTTGAAGTGCACCGGCGGGAAGGTGTTCCTGTCGCGGACGATGACGGGCACCTCGATCGTCCGGCCACCGTAGGCGACTTTCAGCGTGGCGGGACCGTCGGAGACGCCTCGGAGAGAGCTGCCCTGGACGGTCGCGTGGTCGGTGTCGGTGATCTCCAGAGTGGCCCGGTGGGTGACGTCGAACTGGCGGCCGTCGGGACCGTTGGCGGTGACCTGCACCTGTTGCACGCGGTTGGCGCCGCCGAGCACGATCGGGCTGGGGGCCACTTCCAGCGAGCGGACCGGCCGCGGGGGGTCGGCGGCCCGGACGGCCGAGACGAGCAGCAGTCCGATCAGGATGGTCGGTAGGACTCGCACGACTTGGTCCTTGGACGGTTTGAGGTGGGGCCGGTGAGCCGCGGGCACCCGGCGTCGACTCCACTATATCGCCCCCCGCATGGAGCACTCAACTGTGGATTGGAATCGGCCAGGGGCCAAAGGCCCGGGAACCGCTTGAGTGAGGTCGATCGGTGTGAGAGACTGGCTGTCATGATCAACGTGGGTCAATTCCGATCCCGCACCTGTGGCGGTCCCACCCGGCGTTCGTTCCTGAAACTGGGCGCGTCGCTGCCGTTGGTGATGGGACGACCGGACCTGTCGGTCGGAGCCGAGACGGGCCAGGGTCCGCGTGCCAAGACGGTGCTGCTGGTCTGGCTGTGGGGGGCCCCGTCGCACCTGGACACCTTCGACCCCAAGCCCGATGCTCCCAGCGAGTACCGCGGCCCGTTTTCGACGATCGCCACCCGGACTCCCGGCGTCCGTTTCACCGACCTGCTGCCGCGGATCGCCTCGATCAGCGACCGCTTCGCGCTGGCCCGGACGCACGTGAGTTCGCAGCCGGGCCATCCGGATGCGGGCACCGTGGCGCTGACCGGGTTCCACGAAAAGCCCGGGCCGGTGCAGCCCAATTTCGGAGCGATCGTTGCCCGGCACCGGGGCCGTGGGGGCGACCTGCCGCCGTTTCTCTCGGTCGGTCGCGGGGTCATCCAGGACAGCGTGAGGATCGTCGAGGGTTACGGGGGCGGGACTTTCGGGAAAGCGTGGGACCCGTTCCAGGTGGTCGTCAAGAACGACGGCTCGGTCGACCTGCCGGCGCTGGACCTGCTGGAGGGGATCACGCCCGGTCGGATCTCCGACCGCCGCAAACTGCTGGGGCAGCTGGACGTCGCCCGCCGGCGGCTGGAGGCGGCCGGCATCGACGATTGGGAACGGGCCTACCAGATGGCCTACGGGCTGCTGTCGAACCCGTCGGCGAGGGAGGCGTTTGACGTGACCCGCGAGTCGGAGGCGACTCGACAGAGGTACGGGTACACGCACTTCGGCCAGAGTGCCCTGGTGGCCCGACGGTTGGTCGAGGCCCGGGTGCCCTACGTGCAGTTGAACTGGAGCCAGACGGTCGAGGCGATCACGCCGAATTTCGATTTCGGCTGGGACACCCACATCTACAACTTCGAGATGCTGATGGACCGGCACTGCCCGCTGCTGGATCGGGTGTTGCCCGAGTTGATGAATGACCTCGAGGACCGCGGGCTGCTCAAGGACACGCTGGTGGTGGTGATCAGCGAATTCGGGCGGACTCCCAAGATCAACCCCAGGGCCGCCCGGGACCACTGGCCGCAGTGTTACTTTTCGCTGTGGTCGGGTGCGGGTGTGCCGACCGGGGGGACAATCGGCCAGAGTGACAAGCTGGGTGAGCACCCGTTGACGACACCGATCACGCCCTTGATGGTCGGGACGACGATCACCGAGTTGGCCGGGTTGACCACCCAGGATCGGGCCGGGTTGAACGTGTTGTCGGGCGGGACGGTGATCGATGAACTGGTTTAGCCGGGCGGGCTGTTGCCGGTGGGTGGTGGTCGGCCTGGTGTGGGCCGTGGCCGGCGGGGGCATGACATCGGCCGCCGAACGCCAGTTGACCGACGACCACCGGTACAAGCGGGACCCGGTCTTCGTTGATGCCGGGACGCTGATCTACGTGTTGCAGGCGCGACCGGAGCAGTTGCAACTAGTGAGACTCAAGTTGGCTGGCGGGAAACAGCAGCCGGTTCACAAGGACGAGACCCGTTCGGAGCTGGAACCGGCCGTCTCGCGAGACGGTCGCTTCCTGGCGTTCCTGCAGAGTCGCACGGCGGCCAGTGTGGGGATGGTGATCGAGGACACCCGCGAGCAGAAGACCGCCGAGATTCCGCCGGCATCGGGGTTTTCCGGGATGCGGAGTCCGGCCTTCACGCCCGACGGGAAACGGGTGCTGTATGTCTTTGCCGAAGGCGGCCGCCAGAAGGTTTTCTCGTGCAACATCCAGGCCGGTGACCGGAAGGTGCTGGTCGATGTCACCGGGATCTGCAACTGGCCGAGCGTTTCCGCCGATGGACGGATGCTGCTGTTCGGCTCGACTCGCGACGGCAACTACGAGATCTACCGTGCGGCGGCCGCTGACGGAAGCGGGATTCGACGACTGACTCGGCACCGGGCCCAGGACGTGCGGCCGAGGTTCTCGCCCGACGGTCGACGGGTGGTGTTCGTCTCCAATCGTGACGGCAACCGCGAGATCTATGTGATGGACGCCGACGGAACGAACGTGAAGCGGGTCACCGAACATCCCGAACGGGACGACTACCCGGCGTGGCATCCTGACGGGAAGCGGATCGTCTACGTGTCCGAGCGCAAGGGGCGGTTTGACCTGTGGTTGCGGGATCTGCCCTGAGACCAAGAAAAGATGCGACAACGCCCAATAATTGAGGTGGTGGGCGCATCAAAGAGGTACAGCGCGACGGGAGCGGGGTGAGGTCGTTTGACGTCGGAAGATGGTGAACGGATTGACCCCTCGGAAGTCGAGCGGTGGTTCCACCAGTACGGTGGGCCTTTGAGGTCGTTTCTGCTGGGTGTCACATCCGATCCGGAAGCGGTTGACGAGGCGTTTCAGGCGACTTTTACGCGGGCGATGGAGGCTGGACACACGGCTCGGACCGAGACGCTCAAGGGGTGGCTCTTCCGGGTGGCATATAACGAGGCGATGCTGGCGGGGCGAAAGAGGCAGTTGCGGGATCGCAGCCTGAAGCGCCTGGCCGAGAGACCTCAAGCCGAGACCGCCACACCGGAAGAACTGGCCAGCCTGGACGAATCGATTCGGGGCGTGCGGGAGTTGATCGGAGAGTTGCCTGTCGAACAGCAGGCCGTCCTCCGCAAGCGGATCTACGAAGACAAGACCTTCAAGGTGATTGCCGAGGAACTGGGTGCTCCGCTTGGGACCGTGCTGACGCGAATGCGATCGGCCCTGGCCAAACTGCACCGGCGGCTGGCCGAGAAGGACGAGGTGGATGGAAGATGACCCTCACACACGACAATCCGACGGGTGATTTCGGCGACGCCGACTGGTCGGCGTTTGCCTACGTGGCCGGCGAACTGGCCGAAGCCGAGTCGGCCGCGTGGGAGGCCCGGCTGGCCGAAGGTGACGTCGAGGCCTGCGAGGCGGTGGCGCGTGCCGTCGAACTGGTCCGGGTGGTTGCGGCGTCGGGCGTGTCCGAAACGGTGGTCGAGACGGCTGCCGAGGAATCGTACGATGCGGGCCGCTGGAGATCGGTGGTCGTGGCGGCAGCGGCAGTCTGCCTGGCGCTGGTTGTCGGCCTGTCGTGGCGGACGAGTGATCCCAACCCCGTGGCGGTCGTGCGGCCGGATCCGGATGTCGACGTGCTGCTCTCGACCTGGGCCGATGGAATCGATGACGAGCATGCCGGCGAGCGAGCGACCGAGATGGAAGCCGAAGCGGTCGAGTCCGAGTTGGTGGTGCCGGATTGGATGATCGCGGCGGTGGCGTTGCCGGTGGAGATGGACGGGGGGGACGACGAATGATTCGGCTGGCTCTGTGTGTCTGCCTGGTGATCACGCTGGCCGATGTTGGCTGGGCGCAGTCCGATTCGTCGAAGGCCGAGTCGAAGGCGGGGCGGAAGGCGGGACGGAAGGCGGGACGAAAGGCCAAGCCGAGGTCATCTCGACCGACCCCGTCCAAGCAACGGACTCGTCGGTTGAACAAGCGAGAGGTCAAACAGTCGCTGGCGTTTGCACGGGCCCATCATCCGGAACTCGCCAAGTTGGTCTCGCGGCTCAAGGATGCCGGCAATCGGTCGGCCTACGACAAGGCGGTTCTGGAGTTGTTTCGGACCGCCGAGCGTCTGGAGCGGGTCAAAGTGGCCAACCCGAAGCGGCACGAGTTGTTGCTCGAGTTGTGGAAACTCGAATCCCAGGCCCGCTTGATGGTGGCCCAGCAGACCATGAAGCCCGATCCCGATCGGGCTGCGCGGTTGAAGCAGACGTTGAGGAAGCGGGCGGAATTGCGGCGAGAGATGCTCTCGGCTGACATCAAGCGGTCTCGAGAACGGATCGATCGCATCGAGACACAGCTGAAGGCGTTGGAGAACTTGGATGCTGCTGCGGATCGAGAGTTGCGGCGATTGAAACGGTCAGCGAAAATAACGGCTGACCGTTCGAAGAGTCGGCGAGTTAAGTCGGTTCGCAAGGCGGTTTCGGTCAAGACCGGTCGCCGGACGGGAAAACAGGGAAAACAGACGGTCAAGAAGACTGTCGGAACCAAGGACAAGTCGAAGCCATGACACGGTATCTGCTTTCCACGCTGCTCGTTGCTGTCCTGGTCGTTTCGGCCGAGGCCAACGACGCCAAGGTGGCGCCTTCGAAAGTCGCTCCGCCGGTTCCCGAACGGTTTGCCGCAGAGTCGACCGACGAGGTCCCCGATTTTCAGCGTCACGTGGTGCCGTTGTTCGGGAAACTCGGCTGCAGCGGCCGGGCCTGCCACGGGTCGTTCCAGGGTCGCGGGGGATTCCGACTGTCGCTGTTCGGTTACGACTTCAAGTTCGATCACGACGCATTGCTGAAGGCGGCCGACGGCGAGGGTCCGCGGGCCAACGTCTCCAAGCCGACCAAGAGCCTGATGCTGGAGAAGCCGACCGAGACGGTGCCCCACGAGGGGGGACTGCGGATGAAGGTCGGCAGTTGGCAGTATCGCCTGCTTCGCAGCTGGATCACCGCCGGTGCGCCGGCGGTGTCCAAGGATGCCGCTCGGCTGGTGAAACTCGAGATCACTCCGGCGGAATTGGTGATTGCCGGCAAGGGCGAGAAGATCCAGCTCAAAGCGGTGGCGGTCTGGAGCGATGGGACCCGTGAGGACGTGACGCCGCTGACACGTTTCAAGAGCAACGACGACCTGGTCGCGGATGTCAGTTCCGGCGGCCTGTTGACCAGTGGCCAACCCGGTGACACGCACGTCGTCGCCTTTTACGACAACGGTGTGGTGCCGGTGCCGGTGATGAGGCCTGGCAGCGACAAGGTGGGCAAGAAGTACCCGAAGGTTGAAATGCCGACGGAAATCGACCGGCTGGTTGTCGACAAGCTGCGGAAACTCGGCATCGTTCCCTCCGATCTGAGCACCGACGCCGAATTCCTCCGCCGCGTCTCGCTGGACCTGGTCGGCACCCTGCCGACGGTTCCCGAAATCACGTCGTTCCTGGAAAACACCGATCCGCAGAAACGGGCCAAGAAGGTCGAGGAACTGCTGTCGCGGCCGGCCTACGCCGCCTGGTGGGCGACCCGTCTCTCGGACTTCACCGGCAACAACGACGATGCGTTGAACAACGTGACCCCCCAGAAGACCCGACGTGCCAGCCAGGACTGGTACGACTGGCTCCAGGATCGCATCACCAAGAACGTGCCCTACGACAAGCTGGTCGAAGGCCTGGTGATGGCCACGAGCCGGAACGCCGGGGAGTCGTTCAAGCAGTTCAGCAAGACGATGAGCGGTGTGTATCGCGAGGAGGGTCCCCAGACGTTCGTCGATCGCCAGGGGATGTCTCACTACTGGGCCCGTCGCACGTTCCGGCAGCCGCAGGACCGGGCGATCGGCTTCGCCTACACCTTCCTGGGCACTCGCATCCAGTGTGCCCAGTGCCACAAGCACCCCTTCGACCAGTGGACCAAGGACGACTTTGCCCAGTTTCAGGGCTTCTTCACCGGTGTCACTTTTGGAACCAATCCGGCGACGCGGACCGAGTACAACGAACTGATGGCGGCGCTGAATCTGGGTGACAAGAAGGGCGGCCAGGCGCGGCGGGCAGTCGGTGCGGCCCTGCTCGAAGGCAAGACGGTGCCGTTCCAGGAGGTCTACGTCATTTCGCCCAAGCAGGCCTCTTCGAAGAAGAAGAAGAATGCCGGCGGCAAGGCGGCCAAGGCGGTCAAGCGGCAGATCGTCAAGCAGCAGCAGAGGCTCAAGGAGCTCAAGGCCAACAATGGCGAGCCCACTCAGATCGAGCAGGTGCAGAAGACGATTGCCAGGCTGAAGAAGCGCCAGAAACAGCTCGCCCAGGGCGGCAAGCGTCGCAACTCCGGTCGCGTGGCTTCGTCGGCCAGGCTGCTGGGCGACGAGCAAGTCGATCTCACGAAGTTCGACGACGTTCGCACCCCGTTGATGGACTGGCTGCGTCGCAAGGACAACCGCCTGTTCTCCCGTGCATTCGTCAACCGCGTCTGGGCCAACTACTTCAACGTCGGCATTGTCGAACCCCCCGATGATCACAGCCTGGCCAACCCGCCGAGCAACAAGCCGTTGCTCGACTACCTGGCGGCTGCCTTCATCGAGAACGGCTACGACATCAAATGGCTGCATCGCGAGATCATCTCGAGCCGCACTTACCAGCTCAGTTGGAAACCCAACGAGACCAACCGGCTCGACGACCGCAACTTCAGCCATTCGATCCCTCGCCGCATGCCGGCCGAGGTGGCCTACGACGCGATCCAGCAGGCGACCGCCTCGGACGAACGCGGCCAGGAGATGAAGCAGGAACTCGAGGGACGGGCGATCGCGATCGCCGGGTCCGGTCGGCGACTCAACTCCCGCAAGGGACCCGGCTACGCCTTGTCGGTCTTCGGCCGTTCGACACGAGAGAGCAACTGCGACTGTGATCGCTCGAACGAGCCGAGCCTGTTGCAGACGGTCTTTCTGCAGAATGACAGCGAAACGCTGCAGCTGATCAGCTCCAACCGCGAGGGCTGGGTCAACCAGGTCACCGAGCAACTGGGGATCAAGCCGGTGCGTCAGACCCGCAAGAGTGTGACTCCCGAGATGCAGAAGCTGAGCAAGAAGCTGCAGGGGCTCCGCCGAAATCAGGCGGCGGCTCGCAAGGCCAAGGACAAGAAGAAGATCCAGGCCCTGGCCGGGCAGATCCGTGACCTGCAGTCGGACCTCGCCCGGGCGGCCCGCAATCGGCCGGTGTCCAAGACGGCCGGCGAAAAGGTGGCCGATCTGGATTCGACCGACATCGTCAAGCAGGCGTTCCTGAGAACACTCAGTCGATTTCCCGACGATCGGGAACTGGCTCGTTCGCGGGGATACATCGAGGGGGCCGGGGACACCTCCCAGGGCCTTCGTGATTTGCTCTGGGCACTGCTCAATACCAAGGAATTCATCGTCAACCACTAGCCGCCGTGAGGCCGGTTGGCCCACGACGGCAACCAGGACCACAAACGGAACTCATCCCGGAATCGGGAACGGAAGGACGACAACGATGGCTTTGCACACAACCTGCGACGGCGTGAAACGGCGAGATTTCCTGAGGGTCGGTGTGCTGGGCACGACCGGTCTCGGTCTCTCGAGCTTTCTCCGCCTCGCCTCGGCCGGCGCCGTTCAGACCGGTCAGGCGACCTCGGCGATCTTCGTCAACCTGCCGGGCGGTCCCTCGCACATGGACACGTTTGACCTGAAGCCGAACGCGCCCGAGGAATACCGCGGCCTGTTCAACCCGATCCAGACCAACGTCGAGGGGATCGAGATCAGCGAGCACCTGCCGAAACTGGCCACGTGTGCCGACAAGTACACGATCCTGCGAGGCGTCAGCCACACCCTGGGGGCTCATCGCCTGGGCCAGGAATACGTCAACACCGGCACGCGGCCGTTGGCGTCACTGGAGTATCCGGGTTACGGGGCGGTGGTCACCAAGGAGCGTCCCGGCTCGATTGACATGCCCGGGTTCGTGGCGATTCCCAACACCCGCCAGAAGGCCGGGTTCCTGGGGGTCAAGTACGCCCCGTTGAACACCGGTGAGACTCCGAAGAAGGGACGCCCGTTCACGGTCCGGGGGATCGCGCTGGCCAACGGCCTGACGATCACCGACGTCGAGAAGCGGCAGGGACTCCTGAAGGATCTCGACACCACCTTCTCGAGCATCGAAAAGGACAACCAACTGCTGGATGGTCTCGACAAGTTCAGCCGGCAGGCCTACTCGATGATCACGTCGAAGAAGGCCCGCGAGGCGTTCGACATCGGCAAGGAGCCGGCTGCCCGGTCCGATATCTACGGCGAATCACCGTTCGGCCAGAGCTGCCTGCTGGCCACGCGGCTGGTCGAAAGTGGTGTGCGTTTCGTCACCGTCTCGACCGGCGGCTGGGACACTCACCGCGACAATTTCCCCAAGCTCAAGGACAAGTTGCTGCCGCCATTTGACCAGGCCCTTGCCGCGATGCTCGGCGACCTGGAACAGCGGGGTCTGCTCGAGCGGACCGCCGTGTTCGTGACCGGCGAGTTCGGGCGGACGCCGAAGATCAACAGCAAAAGCACACCCGGCGGCCGCGACCACTACCCGCGGTGCATGACCATGCTGATGGCCGGCGGGGGCGTGAAGGGCGGCCAGGTGATCGGTGCGAGCGATGACAAGGCGACCGGTCCGGCTGACGAGGTCATTTCGCCGTCGGATGCCGCCGCGTCGTTCTATCACAACCTCGGCATCGACCACACCAAGGAATATCACACCAAGACCGGGCGACCGGTTATGATCGTTCGCGATGGAGCGGTGATCGACAGGCTGTTTGCGTAGCGGATTCCGAGCCATTGGGGCGACTCGACTTCTTTCACAACTGGGTCACACGGCCCGATTCACACCGAGAGGAACTGATCATGAAACGGACACTGCAAGGACTTCTGGTCCTGACGCTCGCTGTCGTGCTGGCGATGCCAGCCATGGCGGCCGAGAAAAAGAAGAAGAAGGGCCGCAAGGCGCCCGTCGCCGTGAAGGTCCCCAAGGGGATCGAACTGACCGCCGACCAGAAGAAGGATGTCGCCGCGATCAACAAGGAATTCGGTCCGAAGTTGGCCGAGGTCCAGAAGGCGGTCAACGGAGTGATCTCCAAGGAGCAGCGGCAAGCTCGTCAGGCCGCGAACAAGAAGGCGAAAGCCGACGGCGTGAAGGGGAAGGCGAGACAAGCAGCGATTCAGGCTGCTCTGAACCTGTCCGACGAGCAGAAGGCGAAGATGAAGGAACTGACCAAGAAGCGTCAGGAAATTCAGAGAGCTGCGAGAGCCAAGTTCGTCGAGATTCTGACCGCCGAGCAGAAGGCCAAGTTGCCCAAGAAGAAGGGCAAGAAGAAGAAGAAGAAGAAAAAGGACGCCTGATTGGCGTTCCAACGCATGGGGGCCGGTTTCACCGATGGTGTGGGGCCGGCCCTTTTTTTTGTTTTAGGTGTCAGCCTTCGGCCAACCGCTCGACCAGTTCCCTTGGACTTTCCGCCCCGAGGATTTCCATCTCACGGCACTCCTCGAGGTTGCGGAACCACGTGGTCTGCTTGCGGGCGAACCGTCTCGTGTGTCGCTTGATCGTATCGACGGCCTCTTCCAGCGTGGCACGTCCCTCGAGGTGGTCGATGATCTCCTTGTACCCCAGGGCCTGGCGGGCGGTGCGTCCCGGGGATGGATCGGTCCCGAGCAATCCCCGGACCTCTTCGACCAGTCCCTCTTGCAGCATGTCATCCACTCGCCGGTTGATCCGCTCGTAGAGCCACTCTCTTGGGGGCGACAACCAGGCGACCTGGCGTGGTCGAACATCATTGTCGGTTGGTCCCTCGTCCTGCTGTTCCGACAGCGGTTGTCCGGTCAGTTCGAAGACCTCCAGGGCTCGCACCAGTCGACGGGTGTCGTGGGCGTGCAGACGGGATGCGGTGTCCGGGTCGACCGCCTCGAGCTTCGATAAAAGCCACCCGTCCGGTTGATCGGCCGCCTCGGCCTCGAGCCGATCGCGAATCGCCCAGTCGGCCGGCGGTCCATCAAAAACGCCCCGCAACAGTCCTCGCAGGTAGAGTCCCGTGCCGCCGACAAACAGTGGCACCTGTCCGTTGCCGACGATCCGCTCGCACGCCACCGCCGCGGAGGCCACGTAGTCGGCCAGGCTGAATTCCTGGTGTGGATCGAGGATATCGAGCAAGTGGTGGGGGACGCGGGCCTGTTCGGCTGAGGTCGCCTTGGCGGTGCCGATGTCCATGCCCCGGTAAAGCGACATCGAGTCCATCGCCACGATCTCGGCTCCGGCCACCTCGGCCCACTCCAGTGCCAGGCTCGTCTTGCCGCACGCAGTCGGCCCGGCCAGCACCAGGCACCGCCTCAGCACGTCGGAAGGAATACGGGTCGTCATCGTGAATTCCGTCGTCGGCCGCGGCGCCTTTCACCGGATCGGTGTTCCTCATACCATGTTCGCAGCGCGGCCGCCGGTTGACCATCGGCGGCGATCCCTGTTCGCGATGGCCAACTGGCCAGAGTTGGCATGCCCACGTTCGAAGCACGAGTCGCCTTGGCCACGACAGCCGAGGAACTGTTCGATTACATCGTTCATCCAGCTCACCTGGCCGGCATCATGCCGTCGGCGACGCCGCTGGAGGTGATCGAAAGCCCCGAACGACTCGAACTCGGCAGCCAATTGGTCGTCGATCTTGACGGGTTCGGTCCCACGCAGAGGCTGACCTACGAGGTCACCGCGTTTGAGGAGCCGGTGTCGTTCACCGAGACAATGATCAGCGGGCCGCTGGGAGCCTGGGTGCACCAGCGGACGATCACTCCGGGTGGGGGATTGGTCGAGCTGATCGAGGAAGTGGAATTCGAACCGCCGGATGGCTTGGCGGGCCTGTTGTTGACCGCCCCGCGGATCGAAGCCTCGCTCAACAGCGGATTTGCTCACAGGCACCGCCGGTTGCGCGAACTGCTGGAAGAGAAGTGATGTCCGAGGAACAATCGCCCGGTCGCCTGACGCCCGAAGACCTGCTGCCCGAGCCCGAGCCAAGCGGGCCGGTCGGTCCACGAGAGAAGCGAGCCCGTGACATGGCGACCATGATGGCGTTGATGGGCCTGGTGCTGGCCGCCGCTGGACTGATGGCGATCCTCGCACTGGTCTTCAACCAACTGCTCGTCTTTGCGTTCCTGGCTGCGGTTGCCCTGGGAGGTGGCTACTTGTCCTTCCATTATGTCGTCTGGGGCCGACGGCTTGACCGTCAACTGGCATCGCGGTTCGATCCGCCCGGGTTCCCGCTCGATGCATCTCTGCAACTTCTTCCGCAGGAAGAAGTTAGTGCCTCGAGCAGTTCTCCACCGCAACCGGCGTCCGAGTCGTCTGAAACCGACAGCTAGGCGATTTGTTCCGGACTCATCCCCAATGCCGTTTTTTTATGAGATTGGGGTGTTAAGTTCTTGTGCCCCCTCCCCTCGGGGTTCTAGGGTCATCCATATCGGGATCGGGAAGGACTCGATCCGACACAGCGGGCCGCGAACGAGCCAGAGATTCTCTCCCCGCAGCAACTGCTTGACCAGGCGAGAGATTCTCCGGCCCGTCCGCGGTCCATCATCACCAGGCCCTGGGACGGAAAAGGGGGATGACGATGGGACGGAGAACTCGCGACAAGTCGACACGAACGGCTTCCACAAGGTGGTTCACTTGGGCACCCTGGAAACGGACCCTGCGGCCACGTCGTCGCAGGGCTTGGCCGGTCCACAAAGGCGAGACGCTTGAAGGGCGGACACTGCTCTCGGCGATGGCGATTGCGGAAATCGGCAGTTCGGCTGCCACGGCCGACTCGTCGGTCGACAGGGGTGAGTCAAGGGTGTCCGACAGCCGGGGGGCCCGCGGGGTTGATCCGGCTCGTGCCGGTGCCGCGACTGCTCAGAAACAGAGGTACGTCGAAGTCGTGGTTTTCATTGATTCGGGACCTTTCAATATCGGTCACGCTGACATCGCTCTGACCGACGGCAGTGGCACGACCGTTTACGGTCAGCACGCAGCGGGGGCGGGTAATGGCGGATTCGACGATTCGGCGTTTCAGCGTCGCGGGTTGGACGTCTACCTGCGAGACGAGGCCGGCGGGGGTTTCCGGGTTTTTGTCTCGCGGGTCCCGGTGACGGAACAGCAGTTCCGTGAAATCCAACAGTACCTGGACCACAAGTGGCAGAACGACGATGCCTTCAATCTCTTCGACGACAACTGTTCGCAGAACGTCGGTTACGTTCTGAAAGAGTGGAAACTGATCAGCAAGTGGTCGGGTGGTCCCAACGTGATCAACGACGATGAATTCCAGTTCCCCGAGGGGGACCTCTACAACGACTTCATCCGAAACGATCGAACATGGACCCACCGGGAAGCCGGATACCTCGGCTCCACTCCTACGGGTTCGTCCCTGTTCGACTCGGTCCAGGACAAGTCTTTCACCCAGGGCATCCCTTCGAGAAATTCGTCGGGGAGTACCTCGGGAGAGCCAACGGGGAGTGGGTCGAGTTCGAGATCCACCAGCGGGCGTGGTGCCGGCGGCCGGGGCGGTGGTCATTCGAGCCAAACGGTATCCGGGGTGCCCGATGACAGCGGGAACCCGGATGGGAGCGGGGGCGACTCGTTCCGAGACCGGCTCTTGTCGTGACGGGAGTTCAGATCTGTGCCGATGGACGGCGGACTGAAGAACAAGGAGGAGCGACCAATGATCAAGCAAGGATGGACAAGTCGATCGCGGTGGTGGATTTCGGGAGTCGTGACGGCGACATGTCTTTTGGTTGCCGACCGGTTGGTCGAGTCACCGACCAAGGCGGCCGGGGTGGGTACGCTGCCACGCGAAGTCCTGGCCGTTCGTCAGGCGGTGCGGCAGAAGATGGCGCTTCAGACCGACGACCCGTTGTTGAAGCGGATGCAGCGTGAGCACACCGGGACCGATGTGCTGGCGTTCCGGTTGCCGTCGCGAATGCGACCGGTCGAAGTGCATCGTTCGGGCGGGGCCATGTGGCGTCTCGCGGCGCTGACGGCCCATCGGGTCGGCCAGGTTCCGGTCGTGGTGGTGTTGGGTCGGGCCACGGTCAACAGGAAGCCGACACTTGGGGGGCAGTTGTTCGTTGTCGCATTGTGCGACCCGAAGTGTTCTCAGCGGACACGGATTTGCCTGATGTTCACCACGCCGAGACCACCGGCGGATCGTGTGGCACCATAAGCCAGCGTTTCGCTGTACCGATTCGGGTGTGGCTGTCGGGACGGGGCTGGAGGATGGTGGAATTCCCCGGAGGCCGGTGGCCGGTTCCAGGACCGTTCCGGGTCACGCGGCCAGTTCATCGATGGCCCCGACAGCCCGCCCGACCCCCCAACGACCGACAGCCCGGTGATCCACGGACGGATCGCCGGGCTGTCGGGATGTTCGCAGGCCGGTCAATTCAACTCGATCGACTCCTCCCAGTGGGCCATCAGCATTTCGAGCTCATCCTGAACGATCTCGTAATCGCTCACCAACTGGTTCATCCGGTCGGTGTCGCGGTGGATCTCGGGGTCGGCCATCTGTTCTTCGAGTTCCGCCTTGCGCAGTTCCGCCTCGACAATGTCTGCCTCGATCTCGACCGCCTTTCGGTACGGGAACTGGCGTGTGCGGTGTGAGGTGTCGGCTTCGGCCGGCTCGGGAGCTGGACGCGGTGAGGGTACGGGCCGGGTTGATGCCCGGGGCTGCTGTTGCGGGGCGTCCCAGTCGTTGTTTTCGCGGAATGAGAGGTACTGCGAGTAGTTTCCGTCGTAGATCCGACAGTGATCCTTCTCGATCACCAGGACGTGTGTGGCGATCTGGTCGATGAAGAAGCGGTCGTGCGTGACGAACAGCACGGTGCCGCCAAATTCGCACAGTGCCCGCTCCAGTCCGTCTCGGGCCCAGAGGTCGAGGTGGTTGGTGGGTTCGTCGAGCATCATCAGGTTGGGGTTCAGTGCCGCCAGCCGGGCCAGTGCCGTCTTGCTTTGCTCTCCGCCGCTGCAGTGGCCGAAATGCTGCAGCACGATATCGCCGGTGAGTCCGAAGCGGGCCAGCAGGTTGCGGAGTTGGCCGGGTGTGACATCGGGGTCGTTCGGTGGCCGGACCGCCTCGACCAGGTCGAGATCGTCGGGGATCTGGTCGAGTCCCTGGTCGAAATAGGCCGGTTCGACGTTGTGGCCCAGCCGCACACTTCCCTGGTCCGGCTGGAGATCTCCCAGCAGTATTTTCAGCAAAGTGGTCTTGCCGCTGCCGTTGGGCCCGAGAATCCCGAGTCGCTGTCCCCGTTCGACTCGCAACGTCAGGTCCTCAAATAGCGGTTCCGCAAATCCCTTGGCGATCTTGATCGCCTCGATCACGATTTCGCCGCTGCGGGCCGGTTCTCCGAAGGTCATCGGCGGTACCGAGAAGTTGTCGATCTGCTCGATGTCGCCGAGCCGTTCCAGTTTCCGCACGCGGTCTGCCGCCTGTTTGTGCTTCTGTCCGTACTGGTTCCGCCGGATGAAGTCCTCGGTTTGTGCGACGAACTCCTGTTGCTTTCGGGCCTGTTTGCCGAGCCGTTCCTGTCGCTCGGATCGTTGACGGCGGTAGGCGCTGAAGTTGCCGGTGTAGGAGTCGAGCCGGTCGGAGCGAAGTTCGAGGACGCGGGTGACGAGCTTGTCGAGGAAGAAGCGGTCGTGGCTGACCAGGATCATTGCCGGCCGCGCCCGGACCAGGAACGACTCGAGCCACTCGGTGGCAGCGATGTCGAGATGGTTGGTGGGTTCGTCGAGCAGCATCACGTCGGGATCGGTCAGCAGCATGCGGGCCAGCGATGCCCGGGCCTGCTGGCCTCCGCTGAACGTCGTCAGCGGGCGACGAAAGTCGTCGGATTCGAACCCCAGGCCTTCGAGAACCTCGGCGACACGGTGGTCGATCTGGAATCCGGAGTGCTGTTCGAGCGTGGCGTGCACGGTGTCGTAACGCCGAAGCAGCGTCTGGGATGCGCGCTGGCCGATCTGCTCGGCCAGCGTCTCCGACTCGCGCTGCAACTCATAGAGCCATTCGAGTCCCCCGGCGGCTTCGTCCCACAGCGAACGGCCGGCGGCGAGGTTGGGCTGTTGTTCGAGCAACCCGACCCGGACCGATCGCGGCGTGTCGATGACGCCGGTGTCGGCGTCATCGAGTCCGGCGAGAATCTTCAGCAGGGTCGTCTTGCCGCTGCCGTTGGGGCCGACCAGGCCGACGCGGTCGCCCCTGCGGATTTCCAGGCCCAGCCCGGCAAAGACCGGTTCGGCGTCGAACTGGCGTGTCAGGTCTCGGGCGGAGAGCAGGATCATCGGCGTCGTCTGACCCCGGACAGGGGGAAGGTGGCCAATGGTAGTGCATTGGCCTACCATGGCAAACGGCTTTGCCCGACCGCTGGGAACGGTGTTTTCGGCCGATCCGGGCAGTCGTTTCAGCGGCACCGATGGCAGTTCCCCTGTGCAGAAAACGGCGAGACGATGAGCGACGACTCAACGATCACAATCCGGGTCGGACACAGTCCCGATCCCGACGATGCCTTCATGTTCCATGCGTTGGCCAACGACTGCATCGACACCGGCCGTTACCGGTTCACTCACGAACTGGTCGACATCGAAACGCTCAATCACCGGGCCTTCAAGGGGGAACTGGAACTGACCGCTGTCAGCCTGCACGGATACGCTCACCTGACCGACATCTACGCCATCTGCAGTTGCGGGGCGAGCATGGGGGACGACTACGGTCCGATGGTCGTCGCGCGGGAGCCATGGTCGATCGATGACCTGCGGGGCAAGATGATCGCCGTGCCGGGGACGCTGACGACCGCCTTCCTGTCGCTGAAACTCCTGCTGGGAGACGATTTCGAGTACGAGGTGCACCCGTTCGATCGGTTGCTGGACATCGTCGAGGCGGGGGAAGCTGACGCGGGGTTGATCATCCACGAGGGACAGTTGACCTACGCAGACCAGGGCCTGCACCTGGTCGTCGACATGGGCAAGTGGTGGATGCAGGAGACGGGTTTGCCGCTGCCGTTGGGGGCCAACGCGATCCGCAAGGACCTGGGGCTGGAAGTGATGCAGGAGGTGACCGCTTACCTGAAGCGGAGCATCGAATATGGGCTCGAGCATCGCGACGAGGCCCTGGCCTACGCTCTGCAGTACGGCCGTGATCTCGACTACCAGAAAGCCGACACTTTCGTGGGCATGTACGTCAACGACTGGACCCTGGACTTCGGTGAGCGGGGCCGCGAGGCGGTGCGGGTGTTGTTGGCTCGCGGCCACGAGGCAGGAGTGATCCCGGAGAGGATCGAGCCGGAGTTCATCGACGGCTAGTTCCTTCGGCTGGTGACCACATTCGATTCGAGCCGCCCGGCGGCGATCTTTCCGGGGAGCACGCACTGCGATGGCGACTTCAACGGCGGATTACCTGCAGGACCTCTTCGGCCTGGACGGCCTGACGGCCGTCGTTATCGGCGGCACCGGCGTGCTGGGGGGGGCTTTCTGCGACGCACTGGGTGCTGCCGGGGCTCACGTGGTGGTGGCCGGTCGCAGCGGCGAACGTGGCGTGGCCCGGGCCGAGGCGATCATCGCCGGCGGGGGATCTGCCGAGTTCCAGGCGGCCGACAACACCTCGCGCGAAGACCTCGAGGCGATCGTCTCGAACCTCTCGCAGGCGGGGCGTCGGCCCGACATCGTGATCAACGGAGCCGGAATCAACTCGGCGACTCCGTTCCTGGAGATCGACGAGGACGAGTGGGAGCGGATCCTGGCGATCAACCTGACCGGAGTGCGGTTGGGCTGCCAGGTGTTCGGCGGCGCGATGCTGGCCGATGGCCACGGTGGTTCGATCATCAACATCGCCTCGCTTTCGGGCATCACCCCGCTCTCGCGGGTCTTCACCTACTCGGCGACCAAGGCCGCGGTGATCAACCTGACCCAGAACCTGGCTCGCGAATGGGCCGCGATCGGCATCCGCGTCAACGCGCTCTCGCCGGGGTTCTTCCCCGCCGAGCAGAACCGCAAGGTCCTGACCGAGGAACGAGTGGCCAGCATCATGGGGCACACGCCGATCGACCGGTTCGGCGAGCCGCACGAGTTGGCCGGGGCGATCCTGTTGCTGGCCAGCCCGACGGCGGGTAGTTTCCTGACGGGCGAGAACCTGGTGGTCGACGGTGGTTTCATGGCCACCACGATCTAGCAGGCCGGTGACTGGTTTGGACCAGAGGCATCCGGGGTGTCCCGGACGAGGACCCATCCGAGTGACTCCGATCGAGTTTTCACCTCGCCGCCGCCACCTGGTCCACTTCGCGCCGACGCAGGTGGCTCATGTCTTCACCGACGTGCTGGTGATCGGGGGGGGGATCGCCGGGCTGCGGGCCGTGCTGGCGCTCGAGCCGGGTCTCTCGGCCGTCGTGGTCACCAAGGACCTGCTGACACTCTCCAACAGTGCCGAGGCCCAGGGTGGCATCGCCGGGGTGCTCGATCCGCTCGATGACTTCGCCCACCACACCGCCGACACGATCGCCGCAGGCAAGGGGCTGTGCGATCACGACGTGGTCGAAATGGTGGTGCGGGAGGCTCCCGAGCGGATCCGCGAACTGATCGGGATTGGCACCCGGTTCGACGAGACCGATGGCCTGATCGACCTGACCCGTGAGGGAGGGCACAGTCACCGTCGCATTGTCCACGCCAGCGGAGATGCGACCGGGCGGGAGGTGATGCGGGCGTTGCAGGAGGCGGCGGTCCAACGGGAGGGGGTGCAGGTGTGGCAGAACACCTTCACGATCGACCTGCTGACCGTCGACGGGCGTTGCCGCGGAGCGATCGTGCATGATCCCGGGCGACCGACGACCTGTGTCTGGGCAAAGCAGACGATCCTGGCCACCGGCGGGGCGGGGCGGTTGTTTCGCGAGACGACCAACCCCGAGATCGCCACTGCCGACGGTCACGCGATTGCCTTCCGCGCCGGGGCCGGCTTGAGAGACATGGAGTTCATGCAGTTCCACCCAACGGTGCTCTACATCGCCGGCAGCTCGCGACACCTGATCACCGAGGCGGTCCGGGGCGAGGGCGCCTGGCTGCGGGATTGCGATGGGCACCGCTTCATGCCCGATTTCGACGAGGCGGCCGAGTTGGCTCCTCGTGACGTGGTCAGCCAGGCGATCACCGAACAGATGTCCCGGACCAACCACCCCTGCGTCTACCTCGATCTTTCACACCTCGATGCCGACTTCGTCCGCAACCGGTTTCCTCATATCGCAGGCGTCTGTGCCGATTTCGGACTCGATGTCACCTGCGACCAGGTTCCGGTCCGTCCCGGGGCACACTACATGATCGGAGGCGTCACCGTGGACGACCGCGGCCGGACGACCCTGCCGGGGCTGTGGGCTGCCGGCGAAGTGACCTCGACCGGATTGCACGGAGCCAACCGCCTGGCGTCCAACAGCCTGGTCGAAGGCCTGGTCTACGGGGCCAGAGCGGGGGAGGCCGCGTCGAGGGAGGCGAGATTGATCCCCGATGATTTCGCCGTGCCCACGATCGCCTCGGACCGGGATCTCTTCGAGCGGGACGATGACGAATTGAACATCACCGATCTGAGGAACTCGCTGTCGAGCCTGATGTGGCGGCAGGTGGGGATCGAGCGAACCGAGGAATCGATGAAGGAGGCGGCCGAACAGGTCGAGTTCTGGGACGGGTTCGTGTCGAATCGCGAGTTCGGTGAGGTGGCTGGATGGGAACTGCAGAACCTGCTGTTGGTCGCGCAGTTGATGATCGCCTCGGCCAGGGCCCGCACCGAAAGTCGGGGAGTCCACCTGCGGAGGGACTTTCCCGAAACCGATGCCGGCCAGGCCGATCACCTCGATATCGCCGCAGGGCCCTAACAGGCCCCGACCAGCGAGTCGACTTCGATGCGGTGCGAGAGCGGGAGCTTGAGGTAGCGGGTGCCGCGGGCGTCGTAGAAGTAGATCTGGTTGTGGTCGCTTTCCCAGATCGCGCCCAGGCGGACGTTGCGAGGTCCCTGGACGGAAAACTGCAGGCCACAATGCCGCCCGCGTCGCGAAAGCGCACGCTGGGTCATAGATGTGATTTCGGCCAGCAGGTTTTCCTTGTCACAGAGAGTGTTGCGTACGAAGTCTCGAAGATCATCCAACGTTCGGATCTCAGCAAGGGCGTCGCTCATCAGTAGATTCTTCCTGGTGCGTCAAGTTGATGGGAGCGGGACAGTTTGGCCGACCTGCCCAACTTACCTATCGGCGATAGTTTGACACCAAATGTGGGAACGCCGCCTGCGGCGTTGGCATCGCTACGGTGAGCGTGACCGGACCGATCGGTGCGTTCGTGCGGTGGAATCTACGGATTTGGTTGAAGTTGACGGTTGCGCGGGAAGACGATTTGGCGCATTGCACCGATCGCAGGACCTGCGTATTAATGGTCGGCCGGTATCTGCAGGGAGCGATCGATGAGTGGGGGACTTCCCGAGGGGTTTTCGAACCTCGATGACCTGTGGGATGATGGGCCGCCGGCCGAGCCGATTTCGGATGATTCCGGCGATTTGGCCGATGAGGTGCCCGAGCGGTCGCCCGAGTCGGACGGGGACTCGCGTCTTTACCTGCCCGGCTGGGAGGACGGCTGGGCGGTGAACTTGAAGACGTCCTGGGAGCGTGAGTACTGTTTCGCCAAGAGCCCCGGCGAGGAGTTCTATCACTTGCTGATGGCCGGCGAACTGTATGTGCAATACGACGACGAGAAATTCTGTCTGGAGTGCGCGCGTCGCCGGGGTGTAATCAGCCAAGACCGCCTGCACTGGAGGCGAGGGGGGTGAGCCAGTGGTGCGTCCCCGGGGGTACCGTGCCGGTTCTTTTGGCTGGATTCACGAGCATTCCGACCAGCGTGGACTGCTCACCGAGTCAATGGCGTCGTGACCGGCGCAGCCGTGGTCGGCCCATCGGTTGTTGGCGGCAGCAGTTGTGCCGAGTTGGACGACCGGTTCGAGGGCCATCAGGTCCGAACGGGCCATGATGTGGCGGGTACTGCGGTTGCCCGGACCCGCGACAATTGTCTCGACGTGCCACGAGGAGCGTGGAAGGTGTTTGCCGTCGTTGACAGGTGCCGGGAACCGGCCGCTAACCGTCGGTGCGACGGGTTCGGCTCCGCTTGGTTTTCGAACCCGAGACCTGCCCAATCAACCGCTGGTAGTCTTCGAGAGTCGTTTCCAGTTGCTCACGCAACATCTTGAGCTCACCTTGTTGAGCCTGGCTGCTCTTGAGGAGTGGTTCCATCCAGCCTTCCATCAGCCGGAACTGCTGCCGGAGCACCTTCAACAGGCTGGGCGGGATCTTGTTGACGACGGTGATCGTGTTGGCTCCACCGAGTTGCTTGAGTTCCTCCTCGCCGTCTTCATCCTCGGGGTCGTCCGGTTCGACCACCGTCACCGGCAGCACGTCCGTCTCGGGTGTTTCTTCGGTCTCATCCTGCTCCTGCTCAGCAACCGCCGGTTCGGGGGGCGCGACGATGTTGACCGGGCGGGCGGCCGCTTCGGACAACGCGTCACGGATGGCATCGAGGCTTTCCCGAAGACCGGCAACGTGTCCGGCGATCTCCGCATCGGCGGGCGATGGGTCGTCGGAGGAGTCGCTCGAAACGAGTCGATCGAGTCCATCGGTCATTGCCTGGCGGATCTGGTCCAGTCCGGAGGTGACTCCGTCGAGTTGTCCGGTGAGCTGTTCGAGGGCATTGGGGTCCTGCTGCTCCTGGCCCTCCTCGACTGCGGCCGAATCACCGTTTCCGGCGGCGAGTTGTTCAAGCCCGTCGGCCATCGCGTCGCGAATCGACTCGAGTCCCTCACTGAAGCTGCTCAACTGGACGACCACCTGGCCGACCTTGTCGTCGGACCCGATTCCCCGCATCTTGACGTTCTGCTGGAAGGTCTTCTTGATCGTCTCCCACCGGGTCAGTTCGTCCTCGGTCAGGGCGTCGATCAGTTCCTTGAACTTCAGCAGGTTGGCCTCGGTGTCGGAGGTCAGCGTCTGCGAGTCGTTTTCGTAGTTGGAGACGATCAGCGACTGGAGCTCGTCATCGTTCATGATCGGGACCACCTTTTCGGCAATCCGGTTCATGTTGCGGTAGGACCCCTGCAGCTTGAAGGCCGGCTCGGTGCGGTAGTCGTCCGACATGGCCGCCGAGTGGATGTATTCGCGGTTGACAGCCAGGATCACGTCGCGGATCCGCATCAGCTTCTTCATCACCGCGACGAATTCGGCGAGTTCCTCGGCCGAGTAGTTTCCTTCGAGTTCGATGCCGTCGGGTGTCTCGCCCTGGGCCATGCGGATCACCGCGTAGACGTCATTCTGGCTGCGGGTGGCCAGTTGGTTGAGCGCGGAGTTGGAGGTGAGGCAGTTCTCGAGGTAGCTCATCTCGAACACCTCGTCACTCTCACCGATCATTTCGCCGAGGTTGTAGATGTCGGCGCGGTTGGTGAGCATGTCGGGGATCTGGAACTTCTCACCGCTCTCGGTGTACGGGTTGCCGGCCATCACGACGCAGACCTTGCGGCCCCGCAGGTCGTAGGTGCGTGTGCGGCCCTTGTAGACGCCCTCGATCTTCCGCTGGGCGTCGCAGAGGGAGATGAACTTCTGGAGGAACTCGGGGTTGGTGTGCTGGATGTCGTCGAGATAGATCATCACGTTGTCGCCCATTTCCAGGGCGAGGTTCAGTTTCTCGACCTCCTCGCGGGCTGCGGCGTTGGGAGCCTCGGATGGATCCAGCGACGTGACGTGGTGACCGATGGCCGGGCCGTTGATCTTCATGAAGATGATGCCCAGCCGATTGGCGATGTACTCCATCAGCGTGGTTTTGCCGTAGCCCGGTGGTGAGACCAGCAGCAGCAGTCCCATCAGGTCGGTTCGCTTCTCCTCGCCGACGACACCCATCTGCTTGGCCAGGTTGTCGCCGACGATAGGGAGGTAGACCTGGTCGATCAGCTTGTTTCGAACGAACGAGGTCAGCACGCGGGGCCGGAACTCCTCGAGTCGCATGGACGCGCGGGCCGTTTGGACCAGTTCCTTCTTCTGCTCCTGGTAGGCCAGGAACCGTGGCACGTGACCTTGGTGGAAGCGATCCAGCCTCTGCATGAAACGGTTGTAGTGCAGGTGGTAGTGGCTGCCGTCGATGACAAGGTGGTCGCCGGCGAGGTCGTCGAGTTCGGCGACGGCCGAGGCATCGACGATTGCCTTGCGATCGATCGATCCCTCCAGCAGCAGGGTCGCCACTTCGTCGATGTAGTCGGCGGTTTCGGCGTCGGCACGACTCTCGAGGAAGGCCTCGACCCAGTCACGGGCCACGTGGAGTCCGCCGGCTGAGTCCTTCTTGACCGCGGCCAGGCTCTGGGTGAACTGGCTGGCGTGCCCGGAACTCTTGAGGTGAGCTGTGAACGAATCGTACAGCTCGGCCGCGGTGCGGCTGATGACGAATCCCGTGTCCGAGTCGACCAGTTCGGCGAAGAGGTACTCGGCGGCTTCACCGACGAGGTTTTCGTTGAACAGTCCCTCGTCGGTGACGAACTGTTCGAGCATCCCGGTCAGCGAGGCGACGTAGGCGGCCTGCGCACCGGTGCCGGGAAAGACGCGGCTGACGTTGCCGAAACCCTCGAGCTGTGCGGCGATGCGATCCTTGGACGGCTTGTCCCCGAAGCGGGACCAGAAGACCTTGGCCATCGCCCGCGAGCGGGCGTGGTAACGGAGCAGCCCGATCCGCGAGTCCATCTGCAGCAGCGCATCGAGGATCTGGCTGGCGTCGCGGTCGTGTACGCCCTTGACGTAACTCTCGGCATACCGCGGACCCATGAACTCCTGCACCACCGCCAGCCGGACGTCGGGTTCCATCGCCAACACCTCGTCCCGATCCGGCAGTTCCTCGCTGCCGAGGGCTTCGAACAGCAGGTACGCCAGGTACTCGCCCCGGTACACCTCGGCCGTTTCACTGACGATGTCCTGTCTCCACATTTCTCGGGTTGCCAGAAATGTCTCGTCTCCGATCGGTTCGAAGAAGTCGGTGCCGGTCAGGTGCAGGGTCATTTGGTCGTCGCGGAAGACGGTCGTCAGGTCGAGTTGCTGGACGTTGACCGAGAAGTGGTGGTTGCCCATCTTGATGACGTTTTCACCATCGACGAACAGGTCCTGGCGATCCTTGAGCTGACGGACGGCGTCCTCGCGGATCGTCTTCAGTTGGCTCTGGATGTCATCGACCTTGACACTGTCCTCGAGTTCCTTGAGTTTGTCGACGATGTCGCGGACCTTGTCGATCATCAGGTCCGAGGCGAAGTAGCCGTTGATGTCGTTGACGCTCTCGAGGGTTCCCACCCGGCTCTGGATGCCGCTGAGGATCCGCTCGGCCGCGGACATCAGGGCGTTGGCCCGCTTGTTGCGGGCCTCGACCAATTGCAGCTTCCGGGACTCAAACGCGTTGTAGACCTCGTCACGTTTCTCGGACAACTGCACGACGAACTCGTCGAACTCGGCGAATCGTCCTTCGAGTTCTTCGATGCCGATCATCACCTTGGTGAGAAACTCGTCGCACTTCTCGGGCGAGTCGCAGACGTCGAGGTAGTTGACGATCGACTGGTCGAGCAGTTTCAGCTGCGAGTTGAATTCGGCAACACCCTCGACGGACATCAGGTCGCGGGACTTTTTCTTGAGAGCAGCGCGGGCCTGGTTGACCGTCGAGAAGATGTTGGAGATGTTGTCGATGATCGCGGTCCGCTGAGTGGCGTCGTCGATCTCGAGGTTGCTGACGATGTCGATGAGCATCTCGAGGTCGGCAGCACTCTCGTCGATTGCCTCCCGGAGCGACTTGGCGTCGCTGACCTTCGTCAGCTCCTCGATGTCGGCGAGTTCCTCGGCCACCTTCTTCTCGTAGGGCCTCAGCGACTCGGGTCGCAGCAGGAACTCGACACAGCGGTGCGACAGGGTGTCATTCTGCTCCGAGACCTCCTGCTCGAGCTGGACGATGAGTGCCACGTCGACGTAGCGAAGGTCCCGCAGCGTGATGATGTCACCGCGGATGCGTCGGAGTGCGGCGAGGGAGTCGACGAAGTCCTGGATCGTCTCGAAGCGTCGCCGGCTCACGTCGGCGATGATCTCACGCGTTTCGCCCTCGACCCGTGACGTCTCGCTGGCGGTGTTCCGCTTGACCCGCACCACCTTCTCGAACTCGTCGATCGCCGACGCGGCGGCGTTCCGGATCTCGGCCAGCGGGATCGACAGTGCCCCGGTTTCCTCGTTGTTGATCCAGAAGAAGCTGTCGAGGATGTCGGTCGACTGCTTGACGATGTCGACGTAGAGGTTGGCGTAGGTGTCCTCCTTGTTGATCAGCCCCAGCACCTCGTGGCACTCGGCCATGCCCCGCACGATGTCCTTGTTGCCCACCTTGTGTAGGAAGGTCTCTTCCTGGCCCGGCGGCTCGTAGCTCTCGCCGGTGTAGGGTGTCTGCCAGACCTGGATCGCGTGGTGCTTGGCCGCAGCGTCCTGCGAGCGGAAACAGACCAGTTCACCGCCGTCGAACAACGAGAAGCCGTGACAGATCAGCGGGGTCTCGACCTTCTGCTCGATCAGGTTGTAGTTGAGCAGGATGTAGATACCCGAATCACGGTTGTGGAAGATGTAGAGGAAGTCCTCGCCGTTGTCCGAGTCGACGCGGCCGGCGAACTGCATGTCCTGCAGATCGCTCTCGAACGTCTTGTTCTCGCCGGTCTGAAGGTAGTAGCCGTTGGAAAAGATCAGCCCGTGGTCGTCGGGCAGCATCACGCAGGCGTGCTCGATCGAGTCGAGTCGCACCACCTGCTGGGCCTTCTCGTTGTAGACCAGGTACCGGTCAGTTTTCTCCTGGTAGGGCCGAACCTTCATCAGGATGATGTTGCCCAGGATCGAGAAGTCGACGCGTGCGTCGTCGAGTGTCTGGTCGACGTGTTCGACCTGTTCGGAGTAGATCCCTTCGCCGCTGGCGGTGTTGTTCTCGATCTTGACCGTCAGGTCACCACCGACGGTCTCGACGAAGACACGGTCGGCAATCGAGATGTGAGGGTGCTCGCCGGACCGATGCATGTCGCGGGTGGCCAGGGTCCACTCGAAGCCGTGCTGCGGCGGAAGGACCACCTCGTGGTCCGAGCGGTTGTCGACGTACGTCAGCCCGTCGTCGGTGATCACCCACTTGAACGACTTGATGTCGTTGACCGAGACACCAACCCGGAAGACCATGAACAGGTACACGCCGGTCTGGAAAAACCTCGCGAAGGTGGCGTGCTTGTAGTACTTGTAGACGTCCTCGAAGTCCTTGCGGAATCGGTCATCGGAGATGAGGTCGAGCGGTCCCGGCGAGAACTTTCCGTCGGCGAAGCCGTGGACGGCGAAGACATCTTCGATGGTGATCTCGGACTTCAACCCGAAGGTGACGTTGTAGCCGAACAGCAGGTGCGAGCCGATCGAGACCATGTCGCGTGGCACGCAGTTGTGCTCGGTCGTGATCCGCTCGGTTCCCAGCAACGTCGTCTCGATCGACCCGAATGCGTCCTTGCGGGCGTCGTTGAGCGTGCCGAGCCTCTTGCGGAGATCCTGGCCGTGGGAGACCAGGCGTCCCCGGATGATCTCGTACGTCCCACTCTCCAGCTGCATCTCGCCGCCGGTATCGGCCGCGTCGGGCTGGGAGGCGACATCGGCCGATGCGTCAGCCGCTGCGGCCTCGCTCTGGGGACGTTCTTCGTCGGCCATCACGGGAATTCCTGGCGAATGGTTGCCGGGTGCCGTTTACTTGGCTTGCTTCCCGTCGGTCAGGCCCAGCGAGGCGACCTTCTTGCTGGCCACTCCCGCTCCGCGGAAGACTCGCAACAGGTCCTCCAGCCGTGACTTGTCGTCCTCGCTGTCGGCCATGGTGATCAGCCGGCCGACCAGTGCCGCGACCGAGAGGTCCTTGACGTCCTCGAAGCTGACACCGAACTGGCCGGTGAACTGTCTCAACTGGGCGGTGAAGTACTCGTTGTCACCGTTGAAGAACGTGTTCTTGACGTCGGTGAGCACCTCGCTGTTGCCGACGATCCGATCGACGCTCTTTCCGGCCTTGATCGAGTCGACGATCTTGTCGAAGAAGGTCGTCTCGCCACCGACGATGTCGATGGTCGCGTTCTTCAACGCCTCTCCGACGATCTCGGCCTGGGCCTCCGCGATGTTCTGCTGAGCGTCGATCGCGGCGATCTCGATGTCCTTGTCCTTGTTCAGTTGCAGCTTGAATTCCTCGTGTTCCTTGCCCGCGGCATGGAACAGCTTCATCGACTCGGCTTTCTCCTTGATGCCGGTCGCTTCGGCGTTGAATTTCAGTCCCATCACGCTGGCCTCGGCCGTCCCGACCTTCTCGGTCGCGACCGCCATGGCCTCGTCGCCCTTGGCTTCGGCGACGGCCTTCTTCTGCACGATGATGGCCTCGGCACTGCCGGTCTGGTCGATCACGACCGCATCGGCCTCGCCCTTCCTCTGGATCACCGACGCTTCGGCGGTGCCTTCCTTCTCCAACGCATCGGCCTTGGCCATGGTGACCTGGGCTTCGGCGAGTCCCTCGGCCGCCTGGTCGGCGATCTTGGCTTCGGCCAACATCTTGGTGGCCTGCATTTCGCGTTCGGCCGCATCCCGTTGGGCGTCGGCCTCGATGACCACCTGCTGGGCACCGAATTCGGCCGACTGCTTCTCGGCCTCGGCCGCCTTGACCTGCATGACCAACGCCTCCTGGGCGTCCTTCTCGGCCAAGGTGACCGCGACGGTCTTGGCCCGGTCGGCGGTCATGATTTCCTGGGTGTTCTTGATGTTTTCCTGTTCTTCAACCACGCCGCGTTCGACCATCACGCGTTCGCGGATCACTTCCTGGATGTTCCGTTTCTCGATCTCGATCGCCTTGTCCTTCTCGATGTCGGCGAGACCGACCACGCGTTCCCGTTCGGTCACCTCCAGCATCCGGTCCTTCTCGACCCGCTCGATCTCGACCTGGTCGGTCCGTTCCTTGTTCCGCAAAGCGACGATGATCTGACGGTCCTTGTTCTGTTCGGCCACCTGGATCTGTTCTTCGGCGATGATCCGAGCCGACTCGGCGCGTTGCCGCTCCTCTTCCTGGACCTGAGCCGCGGCCGCCTGGTTCCTGGCGATGATCTCGGCGATCTCCCGCTTCTGCTTCTCCTCGGCATCGACCCGCTGACGCTCGAGTTCGTACAGCGCCTGGTCGCGATCGACGTTCTGCTGCTTGATGACCTTGGCTTCTTCGACCGCAAAGGCGTTCCGCTTCATGTTCTCCTGGGTCGTCAACTCGGTGATCTTCTTGATCCCCTCGGCGTCGAGGATGTTCTGCGGGTTGAGGCTCTCCAGGGGAGTCTGTTCGAGGTAATCGATGTGGCAGTTGTCGAGTCGGTAACCGTTGAGATCGGTGCCGATGACGTGGAGGATCTGCTCGCGGAAGTTGTCACGGTCGGTGTAGAGACTGACGAAGTCGAACTGCTTGCCGACGGTCTTGAGCGCTTCGGAGAACTTGGCTTCGAAGAGTTCGCGGAGCTGGTTGATCTCCGAGGCCCGCTTCGGGTTGAGCATCTCGGCGACCTGCATGATGTCGGTCACCTGGTTGTTGACCCGCACGTAGAACGCCACGCGGATGTCGGCCCGGATGTTGTCTTGGCAGATCAGACCGTCTTCGCCCTCGCGAGCGATCTCGATCCGCTTGACCGAGAGGTCCATCTTGTCGGCCGCGTGGGCGACCGGAACGACGATCATCCCCTTGCCGGTCTGGACCCTCAGGCCACCGACGCCGGTCCTGACAATGGCTTCTTCGGGGCCCGGCTTGCGGTAAAACGCACTGAGAACGAAGAAGGAGACGACCGCAAGTGCGACCAGCCCGCCGATGCCATAGAGTGCAATTTCCACGAAACCCATTACTCTTCTCCCTCGGGTGTGCCGCTCACGATGTACGTGTTGTCAGGCTGGTTGTAGTCGATGATTGTGGCCGTCTGTCCCTTGGACAGATCGCCGTCTGAAGTGCGAACCGAGAGGATCAACGGTGCCCCCTCGTTGGTGAAGTGTGCTTCGCCGCCCTGGCCAGTGGCCGTGAGCGTGGAGATCGTGCAGGTTTGGCCGACCAGCGTCTCGGGACGATTCGGTTCGACGATCTCGAAGACCGATCGAAACGGGTTGGTGACGAGCTTGGTGACGACCGCGGCCAGGCCAAACGCTTCGGCAATCACTACCCCGTCGACTTGTTCTGGAGCCCAGACGTAGTGGATCAGGAGCGAGAGCATCCAGGCCGAGAACGCGTAGACGGTCGCCCAGAGCATGATCGGAATCGTGCCGAGGTTGAGGAACCGCAGCGGCACCAGGCCGAAATCCAGTGCGCCACTGTCGCCCTCGAGACTGAATTCGAAGTTCCAGTCGAGAAACTCGAGATCGAGTGCGCCGAACATCACCAGCGACCAATACACCACCAGGATGGCGAGCAGCAGGCCGGCAGGCTGTAAAGCGGGTTCGGCGAAACATCGGTAATAGAATCCGGAGAGGAGATCAAAACTCATCAGCGACTCCAGCCAGACCACCTCCCAATGGAGATTGGTTCCGGTATCCCACTATGGGGCAAAAAGGTAAGCCTGCTAAACAAAAACGGGGACAAAGGGCTTGGGGATCAGTTAAACAGGGCAGATTATAACGAATTTACGGGTTTTATCGCGGTGAGAGGCTCCGGCAGTTCGGGGCTTCGGTGCGGGGTATTCGCTGCGGAGTTCGAGATCTTGCCGGGGCGGGAAGTTCGACCACGTTTGAAAAGCGGGATCCGGTTCTCGGCGACCGGCGGAAGTGCCCCGGAACGGCAACAACCGGGCCACCTGCGACGCCCTGTCGGAGCGGAATTCAGGCGATCACGCCCTGGACCACGTCTCCGTAGACGTCGGTCAGGCGGAAGTCGCGGCCGGCGTAGCGATAGGTCAACTGCTCGTGGTCGAGCCCGAGCAGGTGGAGGATGGTGGCGTGCAGGTCGTGGATGTGGACCTTGTTCTCGGCTGCGTAGTAACCGAACTCGTCGGTGGCACCATATCGGAGTCCCGCCTTGGCACCGCCACCGGCCAGCCACATCGTGAATCCTTCGGGATTGTGGTCCCGACCGTTGGACCCCTGCACGCACGGTGTGCGTCCGAATTCGCCGCCCCACCAGACCAGGGTGTCTTCGAGCAGTCCCCGCGCCTTGAGATCGGTCAGCAGTCCGCCGATCGGTCGATCGACCTCCCTGGCGTTCTTGGTGTGCCCGCTCAGCAGGTTGCTGTGCTGGTCCCACTGGACCATGGTGTCGCTGTGGGTGACCTGGACGAATCGCACGCCTCGCTCCAGAAACCTCCGGGCCAGCAGGCACTGCCGCCCGAAGTCCTCGGTGATCTTCTCGTCGAGTCCGTACAGCTTGTGAGTGGCCGAGGATTCCTGCGAGAGGTCCTGGATATCGGGGATTTCTCCCTGCATGCGGAAGGCGAGTTCGAACGAGTTGATCCTGGCTTCCAGTCGCCCGTCGTCGCCGAAGTCGTCGAGGTGCCGTCGGTTGATCTGTCCGAGCAGGTCGAGCTTGAGGCGTTGGAGTTGTCGGGAGTGGCGAGGGTTGTCGAGGTAGGGCACACGGGCGTCAGCCGACGAGAGGCTGGCGTTGCCGATGGGTGTGCCCTGGAAGGGAGCCGGCAAGAACGCGCTGCCCCAGTTCTTGACCCCCCCGTGAGCCAGTGTCGGGCAGATGGTGACGAACGCCGGCAGGTTGCCGTTTTCGGTCCCCAATCCGTAACTGACCCATGACCCGATGCTGGGACGGACGAAGTTGTCACTTCCGGTGTGCAGTTTCAGTAGGGCCCCGCCGTGAGCGGCGTTGGTGCCGTGGACCGAGTTGATCACGCAGAGGTCGTCGGCGTGCCGGGCGGTGTGCGGGAACAACTCGCTGACCGGCAGGCCGCAGTCACCGTATCGGCTGAAGGCCCAGGGAGAGCCCAGCAGCTTGCCGGTGGCGGCGAACTGCACCCGGGGCTTGTCGAAGGGCAGCGGCTCTCCATGGTCCTTCTGCAACCGGGGCTTGTAGTCGAAGGTGTCGACCTGCGAGGGCCCGCCCTTCATGAACAGGAACAGGATTCGCTTGGCCCGAGGGGCGTGGTGTGCCAGTCGGGAGGCCAGCGGATTCAGCGTCTCTCCACGGGCGTCGGCCTCGAGCAGGCCACGCAGGGCCAGCATCGGGAAGCCGACGGCCGAGGATTGCAGGAGTTGACGGCGAGTGAACATGTGGCGAAGCGACTTCAGTGGATCATTCCAGGTGGCGGGTCATCTCAGGTAGATGAATTCGTTGCTGGCCAACAGCACGTGGCAAAGCGCCGACCAGGCGTCGGCGGGTTGGGAGTTTTCGGGCAGGATCCCGCGGATCCGTTCGAGGAATCTCTTGCAGCGACGCAGGTCGCCGACGGTGGCCGGGCGACCGAGTACGTGTTCGCTGAGCCGATCGATCCGTTCGGAGTCGTCGGTGGCCGGGCTGGCCAGGACCGTCGCGGCCAGGCGGCGGCTGACGCGTTCGACCAGGTCGCTGTTGAGCAGGAACAGGGCCTGGGGGGCGACGGTGGTGGTGGCGCGGTCGCCGGTCATCACGCTGGCGTCGGTGTAGTCGAACAGCGTGAAGACGTCGTAGAGGTGGTTGCGGACGACCGGCAGGTAGACTGAGCGGCGGGGCACGTTGTAGCGGGTCTCGTCCTTTGAGGTGTGGTCGAAGAAGTAGCCCCGGTTCTTCACGTGCAGCAACGAGCCTCTCATCTGCGGGTCGAGTTCCCCGGCGACGGCCAGCATCGCGTCGCGCAACGCTTCGGCCTCGAGTCGCCGCAGCGGGCTCCGCCACCAGAGCCGGTTCTCGGGATCGACGGCGATCGCATCCTTCCGGGGACTGCTCTGCATGCGGTACGTGGCCGAGAGGACGATCAGGCGGTGCAGCCGCTTGATAGACCATTCCCCGCGGACCAGTTCGGCGGCGAGAAAGTCGAGCAGGCGGGGGTGGCTGGGGCGTCGGCCCAGTTGCCCGAAGTTGTCGGTTGAAACGACCAGCCCGCGGCCGAAGTGCCACCGCCAGAGCCGATTGACAAAGACCCGGGCGGTGAGTGGGTTGTCGGGCCGGGTCAGCCAGTTGGCCAGTTCCAGCCGACCGCTCTGCTTGGCCGGGAAAGGTGCCACGTCGGGACCGGCGAATACCTTGGGGACACCCCGCGGCACCGAGTCACCCAACTCCAGGTGGCTTCCGCGGATGTGGACGGCCAGGTTGGTCACCGTGCCGTCGGTGACCCCCATCGCGGTGGGCAGTTCGGGGGTGGCTCCGCGAAGCGTCTCGAGTTCCTGGCGGAGATGCTTGAGCGCGCGGCGGGTGTCGTCGGGGAACCGCTTCTCGTTGTCCTCGGAGTTCGGCCTCCCCTTGTCGTCGGTCGAGGCGTCGTCGCCGAGTACCTTCGTGGCCGCCTCGATGAGCCCGTCGATTTCGGCCTTCTTCCCGGCGATCCGTGTCTTGTGCGTCTCGAGCCGTTGCTGGTCGGCGGCGGTGGCGATGGGGTTCTCCCACCAGCGGGCCACTTTCTTGAAGTGCTCCATCGTCCGCGTGCTCTGGAACACTCCGGCCAGGGCGTAGTAGTCCCGCGTCGAGACCGGGTCGAACTTGTGGTCGTGGCACCGTGCACATCCCAGCGTGAGGCCCATGAAGGCCCGGCCGACCGTGTCGACCTGTTCGTCGACGATGTCCATCTCCATCTTCTTCGCATCGACTTCGGCGAGCACCTTGGGGCCCAGTGACAGGAACCCGGTGGCGATCAATCGCTGGTGCCGCTGCTGCTGGGATCCCCCGGTCGGCTCGGGTCTCAGGTCACCGGCCAACTGGTCTCTCACGAACGCGTCAAACGGACGATCGGCGTTCAGCGAGTCGATCACCCAGTCCCGGTACCTCCAGGCGTTGCCGTGGGCGACGTTTTCGTCGAGTCCGTTCGAGTCGGCGTAGCGGGCGACGTCGAGCCAGTGCCGGCCCCAGCGGCCGCCGTAGTGGGGGCTGCCCAGCAGCCGGTCGACCAGCCGTTCCCAGGCCCCCGGCCGGTTGTCGGCCAGATAGGCCGCCACCTGTTCGGGAGTGGGGGGCAGGCCGATGAGGTCGAAGGTGACCCGCCGAATCAGCACCCTGCGGTCGGCCGGTGGTGAGGGAGCCAGGCCGGCGTCGACCAGACGTGCCAGCACAAAGCGGTCGATTGGCGTGCGGCTCCAGTTCGCGTGGCTCCCGGCGGCGACGGGAACCCGACCCGGCTGGACGGGCTGGAAGGCCCAGTGGTCGGCCCCGCCGCGTTTCCGGCCCGAAGCCGAATCGCCGGTCCGAGGGTCGACCGCTCCGCGGGCAACCCAGCGTTCCAGGATCCGGATCTCCTCGATCGGCAGCTTCTTCTTGGGCGGCATCTTCGGGCCGTCGTCGCCGTGGCGGATGGCCTGGATCAGCAGGCTGTCGTCGGGACGGCCTGGCCGGATCGCCGGTCCGCTTGCTCCCCCGGTCCGCCAGCCGCGTCGTGTGTCGAGCCTCAGTTCACCGCGGATCGGCTTGCTGCGTGCCGAGTGGCACGAGTAGCAGCGGCGGATCAGCAGCGGGCGGACGTGTTTCTCGAAGTAGGCGATTTCGGCCGGCTTGTCGGCGGCCGGTGCCCGCGGGGAGACCAGCAGCAGTACGGCCAGGGCGATCGAACGAGACATCCCCAGATTCTACGGGGAAGCCGTGACGTGGTGTAGCGGAAGTCGAAAGACTTTCAGGTGGCGGGGCGGGACGAAGGTGACTTCGGCCACATGGTGTCGCCGGACAGGGGTTGCTAGGCTGAACCGAACAAGTGGACACAGCCGGAGGCGGTCGGGATGGACAATGAACAACTGTTGCCGTTGATTTCGCGAGTCGTCCACGTGGCGACGGCGATCGTTCTGGTCGGCGGCAGCGTCTTCATGAGGTTCGCCTTGATGCCGGCCGCCGAAGAACTGGCCGAGGCCGATCACGACGGGCTACGCGAGCGGGTGCTGGGCCGCTGGCGGCGGTTCGTCCACGGCGGTATCGCGTTGTTGCTGGCCAGCGGGCTGTACAATTACCTGGTCGTGATGCGCCCGGCTCACCAGGGAGACAGCCAATACCACATGCTGGTCGGCATCAAGATGCTGTTGGCCCTGGTGCTGTTCTTTCTCGCCGCCGCACTTGTCGGACGTTCCAAGGCCCTGCAGGGGCTGCGTTCCAAGGCCCGCCGGACGCTGGTGGTGATGATTGCCCTGGCTGCTCTGATCGTGGCGATCTCCGGATACCTGAAAATCCGTGCTGTCCCGAAGACCTCCGGAGAGGCGGAAACGTCGATTCCGACCGGTTTTTGGTCCCCAGTCGCATAATCGCGGGAACTTTTCTCCCCCGCAAAGCGTCCCATATCCCGTAGAATGGAGCGGGCGGAGACGCAGGTCTTCATCCGCCACCGGTTTTGTTCCGTCATTGAAATTCATTCCCCGGCATCCACTAAGAAAAAGGAAGCGAAAACCGGCGCGTTTCTCCTTGCGGGCAGAAAGGCAGGTCGCAACGGATGGCACGATACAACAACCCGGCGATGGCTCAGTTGAGTCGCCAGCAGGTGCGATACGCCCCGCGGGGCGTGCGGCTGAAGCAGATCGAGAGAGCCGAGCGGTTTGTCGATCGGCTTCACCCCGAACGGTTCTACGCTTACCAGGATGTCTGTGAGGAGTTGACCGGTTTCCGGTCCGAGAAGTACCCGGATCTGAAATTTCCCGGCCACGAGGCGATCCGCGACCTGAGGTGCCTGGTCGAGGACCTCTCTGACAGTCTGGATCTCTCTCCGGCTGATGTCGGGGAGCCGGTGCTGACCGTTGGCGAAATAGCCGAGCGGTACAGTGTCTCGACCAAGACGGTCGATCGCTGGCGTGACCGTGGCCTGGTGTCTCGAAGATTCCTGGTTGATGGGCGGAAGCGGGTCGGCTTCCTGCAATCGGCCGTCGACCGCTTTGCGAGGCGGCATGCGGCCGAGATCGATCGGGGTGCGAGATTTTCTCACGTCGGGGAGCATGAGCGCGAGGAGATTGTGCAGGCGGCACGGCAGTTGGTTCGAGATGGGGGGATCTCGACGAGTATCTGCCGGCTGCTGGCTCGGAGGATGGGGCGGTCGGCCGAGACCGTCCGCACGCTGTTGCGAGACCACGATCGCGAGCACCCGGCCGCATCGGTATTCCCCGGTGGGGCGACGATGCTGGGTGATGAGGATCGCCTCGAGATCTACCGGCTGGTTCGGCAGGGGATCTCGGTCGATCTGCTCGCGAGACGCTTCGGACGCTCACGGAACTCGATCTACCGTATCGCCGCAGAGACCCGCGGAGAGATCCTGCTCGAGCAGCCCATCGAGTTCATGGACAGTGACGAGTTTTCCGAGCCGGAAGCCGAGGCGTGGATCCTGTGCGAGCCGCCGGAAAATCCGAAGGCCAGACTGACCAAGCCGCCGCCCGGTTTGCCGGCCTACCTGGCCGCGTTGTACCAGCTGCCGATCCTGACTCGCGAGCAGGAGCAGCATCACTTCCGGAAGATGAACTTCTTGAAGTGGCAGGCGGCCGACGTGCGGCGGACTTTGCTCGCCGGGCGACGCTCTGGACGAAACGGTCGGGCGGCGATGGATCAGGTCGAGATGTTGCTCGAAGAGAGCCAGGCGGTGAAGAATTTTCTGATCCGCAGCAATCTCCGGTTGGTCGTCTCGATCGCCAAGAAGCACCTTAGGCCGGGGATGAACTTCTTCGAGATGGTCAGCGACGGGAATCTGTCGCTGATTCGTGCTATCGAGAAGTTCGACTACACCAGGGGCAACAAGTTTTCGACATACGCCACCTGGGCAGTCATGCGGAACTTTGCCAGGTCGGTGCCGCGCGAGCACCGCCAGCAGGATCGTTTCCGCACCGGCCACGACGAGTCGTTCCTGGGGCGGTCCGAAGAACGGTCCAATCCGTTTCTCGAGCAACGGCACCATCTGCAGCACCGCGTGGTGGTCAATGAGATTCTCGAGCACCTGGATCCTCGTGAACGTGAGGTGATCACTCGGCGGTACGGGCTGACCGAGGGCAGCGAGCCTCAGACACTCGAGCAGGTTGGTCGCCGGTTCGGCGTGACCAAGGAACGGATTCGCCAGTTGGAGAGCCGCGCGCTGAAGAAACTCCAGCGGGTTGCAAGCACCGAGAGCCTCGAGATTCCCGGGCTCGATTGAGATCGGTCTGTTTGTCGGTCTCGACTGGTTGGTGGGTGGTTGGTGGGTGGTTGGTGGGTGGTTGGTGGGTGGTTGGTGGGTGGTTGGTGGGTTGGTGGTGTTCCGGCTCGCCCGAAACGGCTCAATCTGCCTTGCAAGGCCTAATCGGGTTGCTATATTTACCAACCTGTTGTCCCAAGAAGATTTGTGGGCTAGCGTAGCTCAATCGGCAGAGCCCCGGTTTTGTAAACCGGAGGTTGTGGGTTCGAGTCCCACCGCTAGCTTCCCGCGCCGGTCAACTCGCTAGCCAGACGAGATCGAGGGGGAATTCCCGAGCGGCCAAAGGGGCCAGACTGTAAATCTGGTGGCTCAGCCTTCGCAGGTTCGAATCCTGCTTCCCCCATTTTCCCAACCTCTGCCGGTCGCGTTCGGAAAGCCGGCCGGAACCAAAGATCGGTGGGAGTGACCCGATTCGAACCGCTGAGATGCCGACTTGTTCAGACAACTGATTTCCGCACAGCCCGGCAACGGGCAAGATCCTTCACCACCGCCAATACACACGTCACAAACCAAGGAGACCTCGAACTCGCCGGAGCCAGGCGTTCGCATTGCGACGGGCAGACCGGGTGCGGGCCAGACGCGGGCGTAGCTCAATGGTAGAGCTCCAGCCTTCCAAGCTGGTGGTGTGGGTTCGATTCCCATCGCCCGCTCTTGGCCGGTTCTGGGCTTGACCCCGTCGGGTGGACAAACTGGTAATCAGCCCCGGCGGATCCAAGTGGCTCACGGCCGCACCAGGCTGCTGTAGCTCAGTTGGTAGAGCGCGTCCTTGGTAAGGACGAGGTCATGGGTTCGAGTCCCATCAGCAGCTCCTTGTCAGTACGATTGATGCAGGCATTTTCAGACAACGGCATTCGCCGAGACCAACTCGGGACAACAACCCACGCACGCATCCTTAAACGAAAGCAGGATCGGGAGAAACTGGAACGATGGCCAAGGAAACATTTGAACGAACCAAGCCGCACGTCAACGTCGGAACGATTGGTCATATCGACCACGGCAAGACGACATTGACGGCGGCGATTCTGGCGGTGCAGCAGACCAAGGGGTTGGCGGAGTTCAAGAGCTACGCCGACATCGCCAAGGGCGGGACCGTTCGCGACGAGAACAAGACGGTGACGATCGCCGTGAGTCACGTCGAGTATGAGACCGACTTGCGACACTACGCTCACATCGACTGTCCCGGTCACGCCGACTACATCAAGAACATGATCACCGGTGCGGCCCAGATGGATGGTGCGATCCTGGTGGTCGAGGCGGGCACCGGCCCGATGCCTCAGACTCGCGAGCACATCCTGCTGGCTCGACAGGTCAACGTCCCCGCACTGGTCGTGTTCCTCAACAAGGTCGACCTGGTCGACGACGAAGAACTGGTGATGCTGGTCGAGGAGGAGATCCGGGACCTGCTGACCAAGCACGACTTCCCCGGCGAAGACATCCCGATCATTCAGGGAGCCAGCAAGCCGGCTTTGGATGCTCCAGAAGACGAGGACGCCAACGCGTGCATTGGCGAGTTGATGGACGCCTTGGACAAGTACATTCCCGAACCCATCCGTGACAACGAGAAACCGTTCATGATGGCGGTCGAGGACGTGTTCTCGATCGAGGGTCGTGGGACGGTGGCCACCGGCCGGATCGAGCAGGGCGTGGTGAACATGGGTGAGAAGGTCGAGGTCATCGGTTTGACGGAGACGATCGAGACGACCTGCACCGGTGTCGAGATGTTCAACAAGACGTTGCCGACCGGCGAGGCCGGCGACAACGTCGGAATCCTGCTGCGGGGTATCAAGAAGGACGAGATCCAGCGGGGCCAGGTGCTGGCGGCTCCCGGATCGATCATGCCTCACACCAGGTTCAAGGGTGAAGTCTACGTGCTCTCCAAGGATGAGGGGGGGCGGCACACGCCGTTCTTTACCGGGTATCGCCCTCAGTTCTATTTCCGCACGACCGATGTCACCGGGGCGGCGCACTTGCCCGAGGGCGTGGAGATGTGCATGCCCGGTGACAACGTCACGATGGATATCGAACTCGGCAAGCCGATCGCGATGGACGCCGGCAGCCGGTTCGCCATCCGCGAAGGTGGCAAGACGGTTGGTTCGGGCCGCGTCATAGAGATAATCGAGTAGCAGTCGGCCAGACGGTCGGCACAGGACATTCGTTCCCGGAACCTCAATCGGCCTGGAAACGACCAACGGCGGGCGCGACCGAGTCTCGTGCGTGTTCCACAAATGGAATGCCTGCGGCCGGTCGGTCCTGTCACTCGGGGAGATGCGTGATGCCCAGGGAATACATTTGGTTGGAATGCACTGATTGCGGGTCGCGGAACTACCGGGTGGAGAAGGAGACCCGCGGTACCGAGCGGCTCGAATTGAAGAAATACTGTCCCAGGACTCGCCAGCATACGCTGCACAAGGAGTCACGAAAGAAGTAGGATCATCGGGGACGGCCTATGGCTGAATCGCCGGTGCTCTGTACGGGTGTAGCTCAATTGGCAGAGCACCGGATTCCAAATCCGGCGGTTGGGGGTTCAAGTCCCTCCGCCCGTGCCTTGTGATTGACCGCGGAAGAGACATGGCCAAGCAGAAAACCACAGCAGTAACCTCAGACGGTCTCCGAAGCGCCCTGGCCAATAACTTTGCCCTGGCTCGTTATAAACGGTCCCAGGGGCGGGTCACTCGCCAGTTGACTGCTGCGATGCTGTCGTTGATCGTTCTCTTCGGGGTCTATACCCTGTACCAGAAGCTGCTCACCGGGTTTTCTGCCGATGAAGGGTTGGGAGGACAGTTGCCGCTGATCGTTGCGGTGTCGTTGACTGTCATCGGTTTGTGGGCCACCTTCCGGATCATTCACTGGCCTCGCTTTGCCGACTTCCTGATCTCGGTCGAGGCGGAAATGGACAAGGTGACCTGGAGCGATTGGGATGAGTTGAAACGGTCCACGGCCGTGGTGCTGTTCGCCATGGTGTTTCTGACAATAGTGTTGTTTGTGTTCGATGTCTTCTGGCAGAGAGTCTTCACCAGTACCGGGGTCTTATTCTGACGGTTCGGTTTCGGATGTCCCGAGGCGGACCAAACATGGCGGTTGGGTTGCAAGAGACCTCCGCCGGATGCCTCGCGCGAGTGCGAGGATTTTGAAACAAAGAGTCAGTGAGAGCGTTGCCGATCGCGGCCGGACGTGACCAGAAAACGACGGAAGCGTCGTGGGACACGACCGGGTGCAGGGAGAGCCGATCGTGGGCTGGTGGCGCGTTGGGAACAAGAAGTCAAGCGGTAGGACGCGATGTCGATGTTCGACGAAGCCACGACTCCCGTTGACGACTCGTCCGACCAACCGGTCGACGATGTGGTGAACGACACAGCTGCCGCGGCGGACGTCGGCGAGGAGCTCGAAGCCGAGGAGCCCGAAGCCGAGGAGCCCGAAGCCGAGGAGCCCGAAGCCGAGGAGCCTGAAGCCGAGGAGCCTGAAGCCGAGGAGCCTGAAGCCGAGGAGCCTGAAGCCGAAATTGAGGAAGTGGCAGATGACGAAGACGAATCGCGGTTGCAGTGGTTTGTCTTGAAGGTCACAACCAATCGTGAGAAGTCGATTCGTGAGTCACTGCTGAGGCGGATTGCTCGGGAAGGGCTGGACGAGTTCTTCACCGAGGTGATCATCCCGACCGAGAACGTGGTGGAGACGAAAGCGGGCAAGAAACGGGTCTCAGAGCAGAAGCTTTTCCCCGGTTATCTCTTCGTACAGATGGTGCTCAACGACGAGACCTGGTACCTGGTGCGCGGCACCAGCGGAATCGGTGATTTCACCGGGGCCGGCGGCAAGCCGGTGGCGATGTCCGACGAGGAGGTCTCGCGGATGGTGGGCAAGGAGGAGGAGAAGGAGGCCGAACCGGCTCGAATCAAGATCGACTTTTCGGCAGGAGACGTGGTCAAGATCAAGGATGGTCCCTTCGAGAGTTTTGAAGGAGAGATCGACGAGATCGACGAAGCGAGCGGTAAGATCTCGGTGTTGATCGAGATTTTCGGTCGGCACACACCGGCGGAACTGGAATATTGGCAGGTAGAGAAGGTCTGAGGGTCAGATGGCCAAACAGGAAATCGCAAAGATCAAAGTCCAGGTGTCCGGTGGCCAAGCCACGCCAGCTCCCCCGGTCGGTACGGCCTTGGGACCGCACGGTGTGAACATCGGTCAGTTCGTACAGCAGTTCAACGATCGCACCAAGGACATGATGGGGACGACGATTCCGGTCGTAATCACGGTGTTCAGCGATCGGACATTCGAATTCATCACCAAGAGTCCGCCGGCGGCGGTGCTACTCAAGCAGGCGGCCCAGATCGCCAAGGGTTCGGGAAACCCCAAGTTGGAGAAGGTCGGTTCGGTGACCACCGAGCAACTCAAGGAGATTGCGCGGGTGAAGTACGATGACCTCAACGCACCCAACATTGATCAGGCGGCGTTGATCATCGCCGGCACGGCACGGAACATGGGCATTGAGGTGGTTGACTGACGGCTCACGGGGGCTTACAAGAGAGGGTTTCCCGGCGCGTGGGTTGGGGGGATGGGGAGCGATGAGAAGGCAATCGCGGCGGATGGCGCTCCTGAAGGAGCGAGCCGCTGAGGTCGGTTCGGTCGACTTGGCCACTGCGGTCCACGAGTTGAAGGCGATGGAGTCGTCTTTGCCCGAGGGGGTCCGGAAGTGCGCCTTTGACCAGACCGTGGAACTGGTCTTCCGTTTGGGAGTCGATCCCAGGCAGGCTGACCAGATCGTTCGCGGTTCGCTCGTGTTGCCCCATGGCATAGGCAAGACCCAGAGAGTGGTCGTCTTTGCCCAGGGGGACCAGGCCAGTGAAGCCGAGGAGGCCGGGGCCGACGAGGTGGGGGCGAAGGAACTGGCCGAAAAGATTCAGGGCGGCTGGATGGACTTTGATGTGGCCATCGCCACGCCCGACCTGATGGGCGTGGTGGGTCCGCTCGGCCGGGTGCTTGGTCCTCGTGGCTTGATGCCCTCTCCGAAGGCCGGGACGGTGACCACCGAGGTGGCTGCCACGGTCAAGGAATACAAGGCGGGGAAGATCGAGTTCCGTGTCGACAAGTTCGGTAACGTTCATGCGGTCGTGGGCAAACTGAGTTTCGATGAGACACAACTGGTCGAGAACGCCGAAGCGTTGGTGCGGGTGATCGACGGACTGAGGCCTTCGTCGGCCAAGGGCACCTACGTTAGGACACTCACGCTTTCGGCGACAATGACGCCGGGGATCGCGATCGCAGCCTAGAGACCCTTGCAACAGAACACCGCCTTGGGGCCGCCGAGTGGTCCCGGGCATCGAGAAGTCAGAGCCGATGAGTAAGCGGATCAAGGAAATGCTGGTGAACGATCTGCAACAGCGGATCGGTGACACGACCGAGATGCTGGTCGTCGACAGTTCACGGCTCGACGCGATCAGCGATAACCGGTTCCGTTTGGCGCTGCGAGAGAAGGACATCAAAGTCCTGACCGTCAAGAACTCGATGGCGCTGCGTGCCTTGCACGCCCGGGAAATCACCGAGTTGGACCCCATTCTCGAGGGGCCCTCGAGCTTGGTCTTCGGTGGTGAGGACATCGTCTCGCTGAGCAAGGAGGTCGCTAGCTGGGTCAAGGAACTCGGATCCGATCTGATTGCGATCAAGGGTGGGTTGCTCGAAGGCACCACGCTCTCGTCCGGTGACGTCGAGGAACTCTCCAAGAGTCCCAGTCGCGAAGAACTGATCGGTCAGATCGCCGGCCTGTTGCTCGCCCCCGGTGCCAACCTGGCAGCGGCACTGCTCGGACCCGGCGGCAAGTTGGCCGGGCAGGTCGAGACCATGGCTGACGCAGAGGGGACGGCTGAAGAAACAACCGCCGATGATGATTCGGCCGCAGAAGCCGTTGACGGCGAGGAGGCTTCGGCCGAGGAGATTGGCGACGATGCCGAGGCTACGACGGAGGCGGAATCCGACGAATCAGACGCCTGACCGGTGGCGATCGGGCGAAAACCGGGTACAGTACCATCTGACGCGAGAGCGTATCGAGAGGACAAGAAGCGATGGCGACCGACGAAGCAACTGCGACTGAGACTGAGGCTGAATTCGACGATGGCACCAAGACTCTTGGTGACCAATTGGTCGGCCTGACCCTGTTGGAGGCCAAGTCGCTAGCCGACTACCTCAAGGAAGTCCACGGAATTGAACCCGCCAGTGGTGGCGTGGTCATGGCCATGGGTTCCGGAGGTGGTGATGGTAGTGGCGACGTGGTCGAGGAGCAGACCGAGTTCGATGTCATGCTGACTGGCTTCGGCGACAGCAAGATCCCTGTGATCAAGGCTGTTCGCGCTGCGACTAGTCTGGGGTTGAAGGAGGCCAAGGAACTGGTCGAGAGCGCCCCGGCGGCACTCAAGGAAGGAATCTCTGAGGACGAGGCTAACCAGCTCAAGGAGCAAATCGAGGCGGCTGGCGGGGCGTGCGAGATCAAGTGACTCGCGTCGTCACGCGGGACTCTTGACTCCGGTTTCCCCGGTGCCAGGTGTCCTTCTCGTAGCTGCGCCGCTTTCGTTGCGGTCGGTCACGAGTTCCCCGCGGCCAAGCGTTTTTTCGTCGAACCCCGTTGCTGACTCCGACTGCCCCGTTGCCACGATTGACTCCGATGTCCCGCCCCCTGCTCATCGGAACCCACCCGCGGATCGTAGCCGAGACATGGAGACTGCGGACCCGTTGTGTTTCCCGTTGCTGGCCCCCGAAAATTCGCAAGACGCAAACCCGGCCCTGGCACCTCAAGTGCCGTGGGGATGGTGGGGGTCCGTCTCAGCGATCCCCGGGTCCGTAAGCCGATTACTCTCGTGCCCGACCCAGAGCTTCGCGGCGTTTCCCTTCTGATTTCTGACCGGTTCCCACAATGATCGCCTCGTCGGACCGCCGCGGTCCGGCTCGTGCGTGACCCGAGCCCGAAGGGCCCGAGAGAACACGAAAAAGAGAGCCTGACATGCCGATTCCTTCGATCCGGATTCTGCAGACCAACCACACCCAGAACTTCGGTAAGGGCCGTGCTGACGGTGACCTACTGCAGGATCTCACCGAGATACAGACCAAGTCCTACCACCGCTTCCTGCAGGAGGAGGTCGAGTCGGACAAGCGGAAGCCTCACGGGCTCGAAGGGATCCTGCAGGAGGTGTTCCCGATCGAGAGTTACGACGGCCAGTACCGTCTCGATTACTGCGGCTACGAGCTGTTGGAGTCGCGGTTCGACACCACAGCTTGCCGCCAACTGCGGCTGACTTACGGCAGGCCCTTCCGCGTCAAGATGCGGCTCAACAAGGAGCAGCCGATCGAGGAGGAAGTTTACCTCGGTGACATGCCGATCATGCTCGGCGGTGGTGAGTTTGTCATCAACGGCGCCGAACGGGTCGTGGTCAGCCAGTTGCACCGTTCGCCGGGAGTGGACTTTGTCGAGACCACCGAACCGGGCGAACGGCCCAGTTTCTCGTGTCGCGTGATTCCCGAACGAGGCAGTTGGATCGAACTGGTCGTCAACAAGAAGGAGATGCTCGACGTCCGCATCGACCAGAGCGGGAAGTTCTCGGCATTGACCCTGCTGCGGGCGATGGGGCCCGAGTACGGCACTGACACCTCTTTGCTGAAGCTGTTCTACTCGACCGAGCCGATCAAGACGCCCAAGTCGAAGGACGTCGAACGGATTGCCGGGTCGTTTGCTGCCGATGACATCGTTTATCCGGCCAGTCACAAGAGGTCCGGGGAGATCATTGTCGATTCGCGGAACACGATCGGGGATGACAGCGAAATCGTGTTGATCGGGGAGGATCGTGCCAAGGAGATCGTTGCGGCGAAGGTCAAGGACATCGAAATCATTCCCGGAGCATCCGTCCGCGACCGCCTGATCCTCAACACCCTCTACAGCGACGAGACCCGTAGCCATCAGGAGGCGCTGCTGAGGATCTATCAGCGGCTGCGTCCGGGCAACCCGCCCCAGTTGGAGAAGGCCCAGGACCTGTTCCGCGAGAAATTCTTCGACGTCAACCGGTACCGGCTCGGCAAGGTCGGTCGTTTCCGCATCAATCGCAAGTTCAAGCCCGACAACCAGAAGACCGCCGAACACAACAGGTTCCTCGAAGAGAACTTCGAACAGCAGGGCATTCCGGACACCGCGATGACGTTGTGTCCCGAAGACTTCGTCAACGCGATTCGTTACCTGATGCTGTTGAAGATCGGCGGCAACGAGCTGGTCCAGACCGACGACATCGACAATCTCGGCAACCGACGGCTGCGGACCATCGATGAGTTGGCGGCCGAGGAGATCCGCAAGGGGTTCCTGAAGCTGCGGCGGACGGTGCAGGAGCGGATGAGCTTGAAGGATGTCGAGGAGATGACACCCCGGACCCTGGTCAATCCCAAGAGTGTTTCGGCGGCGATCGAGTACTTCTTCGGCCGCAGCGAGTTGTCCCAGGTCGTCGACCAGACCAACCCGCTTTCGATGTTGACCCACGAGCGTCGCCTCAGCGCCCTCGGCCCGGGCGGGCTCAACCGCAAGCGGGCCGGGTTCGAAGTCCGGGACGTTCACATTTCTCACTACGGCCGGATCTGTCCGATCGAGACGCCGGAAGGCACCAACATCGGTTTGATCTCGTCGTTGTCGATCCACGCCGAGGTCGATGCGTATGGGTTTCTGACAACGCCCTACCGGCGGGTCCGGGACGGCCGGGTGACCGACGAGGTCGTCCGGTTGCGGGCCGACGAGGAGGCGTTGCGGTACGTGGTTCCGGCCGACACCAGCCAGGAGCAGGGACGGATCATCGAGGAGCGGGTCCTGGCCCGGCACAACAACGACGTGGTGGTGGTTTCCAGCGACCAGGTGGAGTTCATGGACGTGGCTCCCAACCAGATGGTGGGCGTCTCGGCCGGCCTGATTCCGTTCCTTGAGCACGACGACGCCAACCGGGCGCTGATGGGCTCGAACATGCAGCGGCAGGCGGTGCCGTTGTTGATCACCGAACCGCCGATCGTCGGCACCGGGCTCGAATCGGAAGTTGCCAAGCGATCCGGAATGGTGGTGAAGGCTCAGAAGTCCGGCCGGGTCAACTACGTTGACGCAACGAGGGTCGAGGTCGACGGATTGGTGCATGAACTCGAGAAGTTCCAGGGGCTCAACGAACGGACCTGCAAGAACCAGAAACCGCGCGTGGAGATCGGCCAGAGGGTCGAGGCGGGGGAGCCGTTGTGTGATACCGCGGCGATCAAGGACGGGGAGTTGGCCCTGGGCCGCAACGTGCTGGTCGCCTTCATGTCGTGGGAGGGTTACAACTTCGAGGACGCGATCGTCATCTCCGAGCGACTGGTCAAGGAGGACGTCTACACCTCGATCCACATCGACGAGTTCGACGTCGAGATCCGCGAGACGAAGCTGGGTCGCGAGGAGTTCACTCGGGACATTCCCAACGTCAGCGAGAAGGCCCTGAGGCATCTCAACGAGGAGGGGATCGTCTCGATCGGCACCCGGGTCAGCCCCGGCGACATCCTGGTCGGCAAGGTGTCGCCGAAAGCCAAGACCGAGTTGACTCCGGAGGAGAAGCTGCTGCACGCGATCTTCGGACGGGCTGGCGAGGACGTGAAGAATGAGTCGCTCGACGTGCCCAGCGGGGTCGAGGGAATCGTGATCCACACCGAGCAGTTTTCTCGCAGAATGAGCCTGCCCGAGGACGAGCGGAAGAAGTTCGAGGCGGTGGTGCGGAAGGCCGAAAAGGCGGCCAACTCGGAGGTGGCCGGGGCCTTCCTGGTATTCCTCGAACAGTTCGAGCGTGTGCTGGGGCGGCGGTTGACCGATGAGGACGGGGGCGAACTCCGCAACAGCGAGGACGTCCGCGTGCTGGCCGAGTACGCCGATCGGTTCGATGACCACTTTGGTGCACTCGACATCCGCAGCCCGCAGAAACGCAGGGATCTCGAGAAGATCAAGCGGGAAACCTCCGGGGCCTACAAGGAACAGATCCAGATTCGAGACCGCGAACTCAACAGTCTCAAGCGAGGTGACGAACTGCCCAGCGGTGTGTTGCAGATGGTCAAGGTCTACGTCGCCAGCAAGCGGCAGATCTCCGTCGGCGACAAGATGGCTGGTCGTCACGGCAACAAGGGGGTCATTTCGAAGGTGCTTCCCGACGAGGACATGCCCTATCTCGAGGACGGCACCCCGATCGACATCATTCTCAACCCGCTGGGAGTTCCCAGCCGGATGAACGTCGGCCAGATCCTGGAGACTCACCTCGGCTGGGCCGCCAGCAAGCTCGGTTTCCGCGCCCTGTGCCCGGTCTTCGACGGGGCTCCCGAGGAGAAGATTCGCGAGAAGCTGGTCGAGGCGGGATTGCCCGAGGACGGCAAGAGCGAGTTGTTCGACGGCCGTACGGGCGAAGCGTTCGAGCAGAAGGTGACCGTCGGCCAGATCTACATGCTCAAGCTCCACCATCTCGTCGACGACAAGGTCCACGCGCGAGCCACCGGCCCGTACTCGCTGATCACCCAGCAGCCCCTGGGCGGCAAAGCCCGCTTCGGCGGACAGCGGTTCGGCGAGATGGAGGTGTGGGCCCTGGAGGCCTACGGTGCCGCCTACATCCTGCAGGAACTGTTGACCGTCAAGAGCGACGACGTGGAGGGGCGGACAAAGATCTACGAGTCGATGGTCAAGGGAGAAAACACTCTCGAAGCCGGCACACCGGCCAGCTTCGATGTGCTCAACAACGAAATCCGCGGGCTGGGACTCAATCTCCAGCTCGAAAAAACCACCCTCTGATCTCGGCAGGACGCCCGGGGGGGTCTGCGGTGAGACGGCCGCAGGTAAGACAGGACACATTCGGCAACAGGCAACCAAACGGCAACACGGCCAGGAGCAAGTCACGTGAGCGTTGGTGAAGCGACGGCCTACGAGCGGATCAACGACTATGGCTGTGTCAAGATCGGGCTTGCCAGCCCGCACGACATCCGCAGTTGGTCATTCGGAGAGGTCAAGAAACCCGAAACGATCAACTACCGCACCTACCGTCCCGAGCGGGACGGGTTGTTCTGTGAGCGGATTTTCGGGCCTGAAAAGGACTGGGAGTGTGCCTGCGGCAAGTACCGCGGGATGAAGTACAAGGGGATGGTCTGCGACCGCTGTGGCGTGAAAGTCACCCACAGCCGCGTCCGTCGCAAGCGGATGGGCCACATCGAACTGGCCGCCCCGGTGGTGCACATCTGGTTCTTCAAGAGCATGCCCAGCCGCCTGGGTGCGTTGTTGAACATGAAGACCACCAGCCTCGAGAAGGTGATCTACTTCCAGGACTACGTCGTCGTCGACCCCGGTGACACTCCGTTGCGGCGTTGCCAGATCCTGACCGAGGAGGAAGCGCGACACGCTCGGGCGAAGTACGGCGAGGAGTACTTCGAGCTGGGGATGGGGGCCGAGGCGGTCAAGGAACTGCTGCTGGGTCTCAACCTTGCCGAGCTCTCGGTGCAACTGAGGGCCGAGTTGCAGGAAACCGGCAGCCAGCAGAAGAAGAAGGACTTGATCAAGCGGTTGAAGATCATCGAGTCGCTCCGAGACAGCGAGAATCGGCCCGACTGGATGGTGCTCGACGTGATCCCGGTGATTCCCCCGGATCTCCGCCCGCTGGTTCTGCTCGATTCGGGCAACTTTGCCACCAGCGATCTCAATGATCTCTACCGCCGGATCATCAACCGGAACAACCGGCTCAAGAAGCTGGTGGACCTGAACGCACCGGAGGTCATCGTCCGCAACGAGAAGCGGATGCTGCAGCAGTCAGTCGACGCGCTCTTTGACAACAACCGTTGCAAGCGACCGGTGCTGGGATCCTCGAACCGGCCGTTGAAGAGCCTGACCGACATGATCAAGGGCAAGCAGGGTCGGTTCCGTGAGAACCTGCTCGGCAAGCGGGTCGACTACTCAGCCCGTTCGGTGATCGTCGTCGGCCCCGAGCTGGAACTCCACCAGTGCGGCCTGCCCAAGAAGATCGCCTTGGAACTGTTCCAGCCGTTCGTGATCCGTCGTCTCAAGGAACTCGGTCACGCCGACACGATCAAGAGTGCCAAGCGGATGCTCGAACGAAAGGACGACGACGTCTGGGACATTCTCGATGAGGTGATCACCAATCACCCGGTGCTGCTCAACCGCGCGCCGACCCTGCACCGGATGGGGATCCAGGCTTTCGAGCCGACCTTGGTCGAGGGAAACGCGATCCGGATTCACCCGCTGGTCTGCAAGGGGTTCAATGCGGACTTCGACGGCGACCAGATGGCGGTGCACCTGCCGTTGTCGATCGAGGCCCAGGTCGAGGCCACCACGCTGATGCTCTCGACCAACAACATCTTCTCTCCGGCCAACGGCGCCCCGATCATCAGCGCGAGCCAGGACATCGTGATGGGCTGCTACTACCTGACCATGCCCAAGGACGATCGTCTCGGCGAGGACATGAAGTTCGCCTCGACTGCTGAGGTCTTCATAGCGTTGGAACTCGGCCGCGTCACCCGGCACACCCGCATCAAGCTCCGCCTCTCGGCCGAGAAGGAAATCAAGGGGCATCAGCCAGAGGACTACCGTCCCGGTGGGCTCCTGGACACGACCGTCGGCCGGGTGGTCTTCAACGACATCCTCGATCCGCGGATGGCCTACTACAACCTGACGATGAAGGGCAAGGACCTGGCCGATGTCATCTCCGACAGTTATCTCCACGAGAGCCTCGGTCGCAGCGACACGATCAGCCTGCTGGATCGGATGAAGGCCCTGGGTTTTCAGGAAGCCACTCACAGCGGGCTCTCGTTCGCCACCTCGGACCTGCGGACACCCGACAACAAGGACGACGTGATCATACAGGCCGAAAAAGAAGTCGAAAAACAGCAGAAACTCTACGAACGCGGCATCATCACCTACCAGGAACGCTACAACGCGGTGCTCGACCAGTGGACCCACGCCCGTGAGCGGATCACCAAGGATATGATGCGTGAGTTCGAGCACGACGACCGTCCCCATGAAGACGGCTACGTCAACCCGATCTACCTGATGGCCAACTCGGGTGCCCGTGGCGGTGTCGAGCAGATTCGCCAGCTGGCCGGGATGCGGGGCCTGATGGCCAAGCCCTCCGGTGAGATCATCGAGACGCCGATCAAGGCGAATTTCCGTGAAGGACTCTCGGTGCTGGAGTATTTCAGTTCGACGCACGGGGCCCGCAAGGGACTTGCCGACACCGCGTTGAAGACCGCCGATAGTGGCTACCTGACCCGCAAGCTGGCCGACATCTGTCAGAACGTGGTGATCACCGAGCACGACTGCGGCACGACCGAGGGGATCACCAAGGGGGTGGTTTATCGGGGAGAAAAGGTCGAAGTTGGCCTGGCAGCCGCGATCCGTGGTCGCGTCAGCCGGACGAACATCGTCAATCCGATCACCGACGAAGTGATCGTCCGCGAGGACGACCTGATCGACGAGGCCAAGGCTCATCAGATCGAGGGGATGGGGGTCGAGAAGATCAAGGTTCGCAGCCCGCTGACGTGCCGCTCGAAACTCGGCATGTGCCAGCTCTGCTACGGCATGGACCTCTCCAACGGCAACATTGTCGAAGAGGGGCTCGCCGTGGGGATCATCGCTGCTCAGTCGATCGGTGAACCGGGCACGCAGCTGACGATGCGGACCTTCCACATCGGTGGCACCGCCTCACGTGACGTGGAGGAGAGCGATGTCAGGAGTCGGTACACAGGGCGGATCCGGTTCTCTCACGTCCGCAGCGTGGGGCCGGATGGCGAAAAGATCGCCCTGGGCCGCAATGGAGAAATCGTGATTCTCGAACTCGTCGGTCGCGAAGGCCGCGAGCGTGAACTCGAGCGGTACAGAGTGCCCAACGGGGCGAGGTTGACGGTCGAGGAATGGGATCCGGCCGATTCCAAGTGCAAGATCGCCGAGGGCGCCGAGGGCGATGCGCTGAAGGGGATCAAGGGGGTTTGCCTGGAAGGCCAGATGCTGTGCGAGTGGGATCCTCACTCGGTCCCCATCATCGCCGAAGTCGGCGGCAAGGTGAAACTTGAGAACTGCAGGGAAGGCAAGACGATCAACGTCGAAATCGATCCCAGCGGCACCGTCCGCCGGACGGTGATGGAGTACAAGGGCGACAAGCACCCACAGATCAGCCTGGTCGACAACGCTAGTGAGACGCAGGCGTTCTATTACCTGCCCGAGAAGGCGAGCATCGAGGTCGACGAGGGGCAAAACGTGGGGGCTGGTGACCTGTTGGCCAAGACGCCTCGCGAAGCTGGCGGAACTCAGGACATCACCGGCGGCCTGCCGCGGGTCACCGAGTTGTTCGAGGCCCGCCGGCCGAAAGATCCGGCGGTGATCGCCGAGATCGACGGAGAGATCGAGTTGGCTGAGGAGTCCCGGCGGGGCCAGCGGGTGATCAATGTCCATCCGCCCGACGAGGCCGGAGAACCCAGGGCGCACCTGATCCCGCACGGCAAGCAACTGCTGGTCCATGCCAAGGACCAGGTTCGCCACGGCGATGCCCTGGTCCGGGGGCCGCTGGTCCCTCACGACATCCTGCGGGTCTCGGGCGTCGAGGCCGTTCAGCAGTACCTGATGCACGAGATCCAGAACGTCTACCGCTCGCAGCGGGTTGACATCGATGACAAGCACATCGAGATCGTCATCGGCCAGATGCTGCGGAAGGTGCGGGTCGAAGACGCCGGGGACACCAGCCTGCTCGAGGGCGTCGTCATCGACAAACGCGAGTTCCAGGTGACCAACGAGCAGGTGCGAGATTGTGTCAAGGTGGCCGAGGCCGGCGATTCGGACTTCAAGTCCGACGACATTGTGCCCAAGGCGGTCTTCGACGAAGTGAATGCCGAGATCGAGGCGGCCGGCGAGACTTCGGCCACCTCGGCGAAGCCGCACGAAGCCACGATGTCCATCCAACTGCTGGGGATCACCAAGGCGGCCGTGCAGAGCGAGAGTTTCGTGTCGGCGGCCAGTTTTCAGGAAACCACCAAGGTGCTCACCGAGGCGGCCTTGGCCGGCAAGAGCGATCTCCTGGTCGGTCTCAAGGAGAACGTGATCCTCGGACACCTTGTCCCCGCCGGCACCGGATTCCGATTGCACCAGGACTCGGAAGTCCGCATCCGACCCGAAGCCCTGTTGGAACTGGAAGCCGAGAAGGAACGCATGAGACTGGCTCGGATGAAAATGTACAACGGCGAGGAGGAAGCCGCCGCGGTCGAGGTGTCCGGGACCGCAGCGGCCGAAGAACCAGCCAAGGAGGCTCCGGGAAAGTGACCCGCGGCGGCGGGATGCGAGCGAGACCCTTCGGCTCCTCGAATCCCATCGCTTGACGGCACTCGGGGGGCGCAATAAAGTGGGCGATTCACGATAGCAGACCCGATTTTCTTCAGGCGGCTCCCTTGCCGACGATCAATCAACTGGTACGCAAACCGCGGAAGCGGAAGCGCTCCAAGACCAACACGCCGTTGCTGGAAGGCTGTCCGCAGAAGCGGGGGGTCTGCCTGCAGGTGAAGACGGTGACTCCCAAGAAGCCCAACTCGGCTCTGCGGAAGGTCGCCCGTGTCCGTCTCTCCAACGGCAAGGAAGTCACAGCTTACATTCCCGGTGAAGGCCACAACCTGCAGGAGCACTCGATCGTGCTCGTTCGCGGTGGGCGGGTTCGTGACTTGCCCGGTGTCCGATACAAGATCATCCGTGGGGTGCTCGATTCGCTTGGTGTCGAAGATCGTCGCCAGGCCCGCAGCCGCTACGGAACCAAGAAACCCTAGTCGCTCCCGGGCGTGTCGCCTGCCGCCGCCCTGACCTTCACATAGTTCGATTCGTCCGGCTCCTCCCGATGTCTAAACGCTTTACTGCCAGTGCCGCCCAGTTGAAGCCCGATCCCCGGTTCAGTTCCGTGCTGGCCTCGAAGTTCGTCAACTGCCTGATGCACGACGGCAAGAAGAGTATCGCGCAGCGCGTGTTCTACAACGCGTTGGATGTGATCGGTGAGCGGATGTCGGGAGAGGAACCCATCGAGGTCTTCACCCAGGCTGTCGAGAACGTCAAGCCGATGATCGAGGTGCGGTCGAAGCGGGTAGGAGGGGCGACCTACCAGGTGCCGACACCGGTCAATCAGAAGCGGCGTCAGACCTTGGCGATCCGGTGGATCCTGTCGGCGATCCGGGAGAAGAAGGGGCGGCCGATCCATCTGCGGCTGGCCGAAGAGCTGATTTCGGCCTTCAACAGGGAAGGCACCGCGATGACCACCCGGGACAACGTTCACCGGATGGCCGACGCGAACAAGGCCTTCGCGCACTTTGCCTGGTAAATCGGCTGCCGGCGGCGACGCGGCCGCGATCGGGCGAGTCCGCAACATCGGCATCGTGGCTCATATCGATGCCGGTAAGACGACCACGACCGAGCGGATTCTCTATTACAGCGGGTATTCGCACCGGCTCGGCAGCGTCGACGACGGGACGACCATCACCGACTTCGATCCCGACGAAGCCCGTCGCGGCATCACGATCTACTCGGCCGCGATCACCTGCCGGTGGCAGGACTCCACGATCAACATCATCGACACGCCCGGCCACGTCGACTTCACAGCGGAGGTCGAACGGAGCCTGAGGGTGCTCGACGGGGCGGTGATGATCTTCAGTTCCGTCGAAGGTGTCGAAGCACAGAGTGAAACGGTCTGGCGACAGGCCAACCGCTACGACGTGCCCCGGGTCTGCTTCATCAACAAGCTGGACCGCATCGGAGCGAGTTTCGAACGGACTTTCGACGAGATCGTCGACCGGCTGGGCGGACAGCCGCTGGCTCTTCAGATCCCGCTGGGCGAGGGGCCGCTGGGAGACGCGGGAGACGGTTTCCGGGCGGTGATCGACCTGATCGAACGTCGAGTGCTGAGATTCGATGCCAGGGAGGACGGGGCCGAGATCACTGTCGAGGAGGTGCCCGAGGAGTTGTCCGGGGAGGTCGAGGCATGGCGACGGAGATTGCTGGAGGCCGTCGTACTGCTCGATGACGACGTGCTGGAGACCTATGTCGAGACCGACGATGTGCCGGCCGACGACATCCACCGGTTGCTTCGCAAGGGAACACTGGCCGGGGATTTTCAGCCGACCGTCTGTGGCTCGGCACTCGACTGCATCGGCGTGCAGCCGTTGCTGGATGCGGTCACCGCCTATCTTCCCAGTCCGCTCGACCGCCCGCCCGTTGTCGGGATTCCCGCTGATGCCGTGAAACTCACGGGGAAACAGGCTCGTCGCCAGGCCCGGAAGAAGGCGTTGGAGGGTGCGGAGGGCGAGGGGGTGACCGGGATCGAGCGGGTCTGCGATCCCGATGCGGCCTTCTGCGGACTGGTTTTCAAGGTCCAGTCCGATGTCCACGGGGATCTCTGCTTCCTGCGGATCTACTCCGGAACGCTCATCGGCGGAACACGCGTGGTCAATGCTCGCACCGGTGACAAGGAACTGATCAACCAGATCTGGCGGGTGCAGGCCGACGATCGGGAGAAGATCGAAACGGACCGGGCGATCGCCGGAGATATCGTGGGGGTGATCGGCCCCAAGGTGGCCGTCACCGGCGATACACTCTGCGATGCCGGTGAGCCGGTATTGCTGGAGGCCATCGATTTTCCCGATACGGTGATCTCGATGGCCGTTGAACCTGACACCAGCGCCGAGCGGAAGAAACTGGCCGAGGTGCTCGAACGGTTGGCTCGGCAGGATCCCACCTTCACCGCCCGTGTTTCGGAGGAAACCGGCCAGACGATCATCAGCGGGATGGGAGAACTCCACTTGGAGGTGATCCGCGATCGGATGAAACGGGATTTCGGCTTGACCGTGCGGGTGCACAAGCCGCGGGTGAGCTACCGTGAATCGGTCCGGAAAGCGGCCGAGGCGACCGGCGAGTTTCAGAGGACCTCGGCGGGTGTCTCGCAGTTCGCCCGTGTGCGGTTGTCGATCACGCCGACCGAAGAGGAGTGTCCGGCCGAACTCGAGAGTCACCTTGACCCGCTCGCCCTCTCGCCGGTGCTCGCCGAATCCCTGGTGCAGTCGCTTCACGAGGAACTCGCCGGCGGTGGGACGTTGGGGTATCCGTTGATGAACGTGAGGTTGCTGCTGCTGGGGGTCGAGGCGCGGGGGGAGGAGACGACCGACGTGGCATTGCAGGCGGCCGCCAGTGACGCGATGCACAGACTCTTGACCGCGGCGGGAGTGATGCTGCTCGAGCCGGTGATGCAACTGGAGGTCGTCACTCCAGACGAGTTTCTCGGGTCGATCCAGGCCGATCTGAACGCTCGTCACGCCGTCATCGTCAACTCTCATCGTCGTGGCGACCTTGCGGTGCTCAATGCCGAGGTCGCCTTGGCCCGGATGTTCGGCTATGCGACACAGGCCCGCAGCCTCTCCCAGGGCCGCGCCACGTACTCGATGGAACCCCTCAAGTACGATGAGGCTCCTCGAGATGTGCTCGAAACGATGTTGGGCTGAACGGTGTTGGGCTCAACGGTGTGGATCGGGAGATTTGCGGACCGCGAGCGCGGGGGTGCGTCGGAGATCCTCTGCTTCGGTTTTCCATGGGTTTTTCTCGGCCTACAGCCGCTTCGGTTTCGTTGACAAAGTCCCCGGACGTCTCTAACATGACCCGTTTTCCACCGTTGAATAGTGCTTTGCGCCCGGCCGGCGCTGCCGGTGAGGCGCGGGGGTTCGGCGGAGGAAATTTGAAGAGGAGAACAGGCCGAGAAGGCTGCGGGAGCTTGTTGGGATGAACCGGTCGATTGGCCGATTCGGTCCTGCACACTCACTCGTGGTGTCGGTTTGTCGGAAGAATTTTTATTGGGCGTTCGCGGGCTTGTCGCGAACGGATTGAAAATTAGGAGGAGCCTGAGTGGCCGACGCCAGTCAAAAGCGGTTCCGAATTCGCATGGAGGCCTTCGACCATTCGGTCTTGGACCAGTCCGCGGTGGAAATCGTGGATACGGCCAAGCGGACCGGTGCGGAAGTGCATGGTCCGATTCCCCTGCCAACACGTATTGAACGCTACACGGTGTTGAGAAGTCCTCATATCGACAAGAAGTCTCGCGAGCAATTTGAGATCCGGACGCATAAGCGTCTGATCGATATCGTCCAGCCGGGCCCAAAGACGATCGAGGCTCTCAACAAGCTGTCGTTGCCGGCCGGAGTTGACATCAAGATCAAGGCCTCCGGCTGACCCGGCCCTCCGCGGGCCGGGATCCTCCGGCAGGTCACCACAATAAGGAAACGGGATCCATGCCGGTCGGACTTCTGGGCCGCAAGGTCGGGATGACGCAGGTCTACAACGAGGACGGGGACTTGATCCCGGTCACCGTTGTCGAGGCCGGTCCGTGCGTCGTGCTGCAGTTGAAGACCGTCGAGCGGGATGGATACGAGGCGGTGCAACTCGGCTACATGGACAAGAAGCGACCCGTCGGGGGCCGTCGAACCCGGGGCAGCCAGGCCAGTCGCAGCCAGCGTGGCCACGTGGTCGGGTTGTCGAGCAAGAGATCCAAGGCGCGGGCGGAGGCGGGGGTCGAGCCGGTCGAGAAGGCCAACTGTGAGCCGAAGAAGTTCGTTCGTGAATTCCGCATCGACGGCGAAAACGTCGACCTGGCGGTGGGGCAGACCCTGACGGTTGAGTTGTTCGCCGAGATGTCGCATGTCGACGTGATCGGGACCAGCAAGGGCCGCGGCTTTGCGGGCGTGATGAAACGACACAATTTCTCCGGGCAGCGAGCCAGCCACGGTGTGAAACGGGTGCACCGGCATGCGGGTTCAATCGGCATGAGTGCCGATCCCGCGAGGGTCTTCAAGGGGACGCGGATGCCCGGCCGTTACGGGAATGCTCGCAGCACGGTCCGCCACCTGCAGGTCGTCCGGGTCGATGCCGAGACCAACTCGTTGCTCATCAAGGGCGGCGTGCCCGGCCCTCCCGGGGGGTACCTGATGATCCGTCCAACCAACAAGCTGGGCTGAAACACGACGTGAACACCCCGGCTGATCGGGCCGGAACGCTGAAGTGGATTCCTCGACATGATTACCTTGCCGGTTTACGACACGAGTGGCACCGAGGTCGAGTCCTACAAGCTCGACCCCGACGACTTTGCCGTTCGGGTCAACAAGCAGTTGCTGCACGACGTGGTGGTGATGTACGAAGCCAACCAGAGGCATGGTGCGGCCAAGACCAAGTCACGGGGTGAGGTTCGTGGATCCACCCGCAAGCTCTACCGCCAGAAGGGGACCGGGCGGGCAAGGGCCGGCATGAGGAGTTCACCGGTTCGCCGCGGCGGGGGACACACCTTCGCCAAGCAGCCCAAGGACTGGTCGTACCGGTTGCCCAAGAAGGCGATCCGCAACGCCACCCGGCAGGCCTTGCTCAGCAAGTTCCTCGACGACGAGGTGACGCTGCTGCAGGATTTTTCGATCTCCGAGCCCCGCACCCGCCACGTTGCCGAAGTGCTCGCGGCCCTGAAACTCACCGAGACTTCCAGCCTGCTGACGATTCCCGCTCACGACAATGACATCTGGCGGGCCTCGCGGAACATCCCCAACCTGTGGGTCTCGCCGGCCGCCGAACTCAACGCCTACAAATTGCTTCACCAGAAGCAGCTGGTGCTGACGACCGAGGCGCTCGACCTGCTCCGCGAGGGACCGCCCAAAGCGGTGCCGGTTGGAGCCGACGAGGCGTCAGGTGAGGAGGAGGCCGACTGAGTCGGCCGGGAACACCAACGATGAACCAGACAACATCTTCACAGTCAACCGAGACCACCGGCCGCAAACGCGGGTTGGATCTCGAAGCCTACCAGGTGATTCTCCGCCCGGTGGTGACCGAGAAGAGCATGGAGCAGTCCCAGGACAATCAACTGAATGCTTACACGTTCGAGGTGCACCAGCAGGCGAGCAAGGACGAGATCCGGGTCGCCATCGAGGAGCTCTTCAACGTCCGTGTCGTGGCGGTGAGAACCCAGAAACGGCAGGGCAAGCCCCGTCGTCACAAGAACCGCCTGGGACACACCAAGAGTTGGAAGAAGGCGATCGTCAAGCTGCACGAAGAAGATCACATCACGTTTTTCTAGGCCGCTTCCTGACGTTCCCGCGACAAGACACACAACACACAACACACAACACACAACACACAACACACGGCAGACTCTCGCCAAACCAGGACATCCACGAACCCGCTCGGGCGTTCCATTCCAGGGGGCCCCGATCAGTCAGGAAAGCCAGCCACGATGGGGATTCGTAAATACAAGCCGACGACCCCCGGCCGTCGCGGCGCGACGGTGAGTGATTTCGCCGAGTTGACCGACCGCCGGAAGAAGCCCGAGCGACGGTTGACCAGGCTGCGGAAAAAGACCGGTGGGCGGAACAACCAGGGCAAGATCACCACGCGTCACCGCGGTGGTGGCCACAAGCAGAAGTACCGCGTGATTGACTTCAAGCGGACCAAGGACGGCGTGCCGGCGAAGGTGGCCTTCATCGAATACGACCCTTGCCGCACCGCTCGGATCGCGCTGTTGCACTACGTCGACGGCGAGAAGCGGTACATCCTGGCCGCCGAGGGGATGGTCGCCGGTGATGAAGTGATGAGCGGTCCGGGGGCCGAGCCGAAGGTCGGCAACTGTATGCCCCTGTCAAGAATTCCGCTGGGGATGACGATCCACAACATCGAGATGCAGCCGGGCCGCGGGGGGCAGTTGTGCCGCAGCGCCGGTGCCGCCGGGGTGCTCAACGCCCGCGAGGAGAAATGGGCCCAGATCACTCTGCCCTCCGGAGAAGTCCGTCGTCTGCCCGTCTCGTGCCGTGCCACGATCGGCCAGATCGGCAACCTCGAACACAGCCTCGTCGTACTGGGCAAGGCCGGCCGCAAGCGGTGGATGGGACGTCGGCCGCATGTCCGCGGCACCGCCATGAACCCGGTTGCTCACCCGATGGGCGGAGGTGAAGGTCGCAACTCCGGTGGCCGTCACCCCTGCAGCCCGACCGGCGTGTTGGCCAAGGGCGGGTCGACCCGGCGACGCAAGAAGGCGTCGTCGCGGGCCATCGTCCGCCGCCGCCGGTCACGACGTTACGGACAACTGAAGATCTGATCCCGGACCATCCGGACAGGAAAACCCAGACACGATAATAGAGATCACAGCGAGAGACGACTTCATGGGACGGTCACTCAAGAAAGGCCCCTTCGTTGACGAAAAGCTGCTCAAGAAAATCGAGCATCTCGACGTCGAAAACCGAAAGGAGCCGATTCAGACATGGGCGCGGAGGAGTACGATTCCGCCGGAGTTCATCGGTCACACTTTTCTGGTGCACAACGGACGGGCTCATATCAGCGTCTACGTGACCGAGGAAATGGTCGGGCACAAGCTGGGAGAATTCGCTCCGACCCGCACCTTCCGCGGACATGGAGCCAGGGGCGGTCGCTAGCCGACCGTTTGACACCACCGGACCAAGAGCAAAAGCAAACAACACGAGGATTGGCCGAGATGGCCCTGATCAAGGCATCACACCGTTACGCACGGATCTCGGCGACGAAGGTCCGTCCTCTGGCTGATCTGGTCCGGAACCAGACCGTCGAGGACGCGCTGGATCGGCTCAGGTATCTGCCCAATCGCGGTGCCAGAATGCTCGAACGGGTTATCCTCAGTGCACAATCCAACGCCGCCGAAATGACCGCGCACGTCGGTCGGCTGAAAATCACCGAGGTGCGGGTGGACGGCGGTCCGATGTTCAAGAGGATCCAGCCCAGGGCGAGGGGCATGGCCTTCGTGATCCGCAAGCGGCAGTGTCACATCCACGTGGGGATCGATGTTCCCGAGGCGGGTTAGGTCAGAAACGATTCAAACACGGCCTGCCATGGGCAGGCACAGGTTCGACAGCAAACAGGACGGGGCCCGCAAGGGACGAAGGATAGCGGCATGGGACAGAAGGTTCGACCGACCGGGTTTCGGGTGGGTATCGTCGAGGACTGGCGCAGCCGCTGGTACGCCTCGAAGAGGGAATTCGGCGACCTGCTCATCGAAGACCACAAGATCCGGTCGTTCGTCAAGGAGAAATACAAATTCGCGTTGATCTCGCGGATCGAGATCGAGCGGACGCGGGACTTCGTGACTGTCCACCTGCACACCGCCCGACCGGGGATCCTTATCGGTCGCAAGGGGCAGGAGGTCGAGCGGCTTGAAGCGGAACTCGAAAAGCTGACCGGGCGACGGATGGAACTGAAGATCGTCGAGATCAACGATCCGCAGCGGAACGCGGTCCTGGTGGCCGAGGACGTGGCGGCACAACTGGAGAAGCGGGGAAGTTTTCGGCGGGCGATCAAGCGGACGCTCGATCAGGTGATGGAATCGGGTGTCCCCGGAGTCAAGATCCAGGTCTCCGGACGGCTCGGCGGTGCCGAAATGTCTCGGACCGAAAAGGCCAGCCGTGGCTCGATCCCGCTTTCGACTCTGCAGAGACACATTGACTATGGATTCGCAGTGGCCCAGACCGCCCAGGGAGTGATCGGGGTGAAGGTCTGGATCCACCACGGCATGTACGCGAGTGAGGAGTCTGGCGATGGCGCTAATGCCCAGGCGGGTGAAGCACCGCAAAAGCCAAAGAAGGCGCATAAAAGGTAACGCCACACGGGGCAACACCGTGGCTTTTGGCGACTGGGGACTCCAGTCGCTTGAGCCCGGTCACGTGCGGGCGACGACGATCGAGGCGTGCCGGATTGCTGTGACACAGTACATCCGGGGCGAGGGGAAACTCTACATTCGTATCTTTCCGGACAAGCCGGTTACCGCTCGGCCACTGGAAACCCGGATGGGAAAGGGCAAGGGAGAACCGGATCACTGGGTTGCGGTGGTCAAGCCCGGTACCGTGCTGTTCGAGGTCGCGGGGATTTCGCAGGAGGCTGCACGCGAGTGTTTTGCGCGAGTGGCCTACAAGCTCCCCGTCCGCGTTCGCTTGCTCGGACGACGTCCCTCGGTCTAGCACCCTGCCTCTTCTCCAACTCGAATAGACAGATCAACAACCGACACCAGAACAGACGCTTTCACGACGACAACAGCAGGCGGCAATCAGACGATGACCAAGGCATCCGAGTACCGGCAGATGAACGACGAGCAGTTGACGCACGAGTTGCGTCAGCTGATCGAGGAGTTGTTTCGTTTGACGGTACAGGCGGCCACCGAGCGGCTCGACGCACCGAGCAACCTCCGCAAGATCAGGCGCGATATCGCGAGGGTCAAGACGATCCAGCGTGAGCGTGAATTGTCCGGGGAGGGTGAAGTGGTCGAGACGGCGACCGAGGAAGTGACCGAGGAAGCGGTGGCCGAGACGGCGGCGGACGAAACCTGAAATCCTAGAGTATACTACTGGAACAACCTCGTCCGGGATCAATCCGGGCCGGTCAACAGCAGAGAACGAGACAGCAGGCCATGAAGAAGAGACTCACCGGCGTGGTGACCAGCGACAAGGGCGACAAGACGCTTCGGGTCGAGATCGAGCGGCGGTATCGCCACTCGATGTACGGGAAGATCGTCCGCGGACGGACCGTCTGCCACGTGCACGACGAAGGCAACTTGGCTCACGAGGGGGACGTGGTGGAGATCATCGAGTGCCGGCCTCGGTCCAAGACCAAGCGATGGGATTTGGTGAAGGTGGTCGAGAGTGCCACGGAGGCGGCTGGTTAGAAGGGCCGCACAGCGAAGCGGGGAGACGGGGTGACCGTCTCTCGAAACGGGTGAAACCATGATCCAGATGCAGACACTGCTCGACGTCGCGGACAACTCCGGCGCCAAGGTCGCGCGGTGCATCAAGGTGCTTGGTGGCACCGGGCGGCGGACCGCTGGCCTGGGAGACATCGTCGTCGTCAGCATCCAGAAGTCCCTGCCGGGCAGCCAGGTTCACAAGGGAAGCGTCGTGCGGGGGGTGATTGTCCGATGTCGGAAAGCCACCCGCCGTGCCGACGGCAGCTATGTCAGGTTCGATCGCAATGCGATCGTGTTGATCGACGAGGACCAGAATCCAACCGGCACTCGTATCTTCGGTGCCGTCGCCCGCGAACTGCGCGATCGACGTTTCATGAAGATCGTCAGCCTGGCCAGCGAGGTGGTGTGAGCGATGAAAATCCGCGACGGAGACCTGGTGGTGGTGATTGCCGGTGAGGACAAGGGGCCCTCGCCGCGCCGCGTCGTGCAGGTGCTGGACGGCGGAAAGAAGATCCGTGTCGAGGGCGTGCACCAGGTCAAGAAACACGTCCGTCGAGGTCATCCCAAGAGTCCCCAGGGAGGGCAGTTGGAGATCGATCTGCCAATTGACAGTTCCAATGTGCTGTTCTACTGTGGCCACTGCGCGCGGGGCGTGCGGCTGGGAGTGAAATTCACCGACGACGGCGGCAAGGTCCGTGTCTGCAAGAAGTGCGACACCAGCCTCGGGACGATCGGTGGACGCAAGGCCAACCGTCCGACAACTGTCTCGGGGTAGTTGACCGGAACCAAAGACCCTCTCTGAGTACAACCAACAGCCAGATACCAACAGACAGTTTTTGCGGTTTGGATTCACACGGTGGCCGGCGGTCCGGTTGCCCAGACGAGCACCTACGAGAGCACCCGTGAGATGCCCCGGTTGAAGGACAAGTTTCGAGACGAGGTGGTTCCGGCGCTAAGGGACCGGCTGGGCACGGCCAATGACCTGGCCGTGCCGCGTCTGGAGAAGATCGTCATCAGCATGGGTGTCGGTGAAGCGATTCTCGACAGCAAGAAACTCGACGAGGCCGTCATCCACCTCACCACGCTCTCGGGCCAGAAACCCCAGATCACGCGCGCCCGCCGCAGCGTTGCCGGTTTCAAGCTCCGCGAGGGGAATGCGGTGGGGTGTCGGGTCACGTTGAGGCGACAGCGGATGTGGGAGTTTCTCGACAGGCTGATCGCCCTGGCCCTGCCGCGGGTTCGTGACTTCCGAGGGCTGAGCCCCCGCTCGTTCGACGGACGGGGCAACTACTCGTTGGGCTTGACCGAGCAGATGGTCTTTCCCGAAATCGACCCCGACAGTGTCAGCAACACGCAGGGAATGAACATCACGCTGGTCACCACGGCGCGGACCGACGAGGGGGGCCGCGAACTGCTCAGGGAACTGGGCATGCCGTTCCAGAAAGAGGATGAAGACTGATGGCGAGTAAAGCGAAGATCGAGAAGGCCAACCGGAAGCCGAAGTTCAGCAGTCGCGGCGAACGTCGCTGCCAGTTGTGCGGACGTCCCCGCGCGGTCTACCGCAAGTTCAAGATCTGTCGAATCTGTTTCCGTGACCTCTGTCTTGATGGACTGGTCCCCGGAGCCCGCAAGGCCAGTTGGTAGACATCAACTCTCCTCAGAATTCTGCCCGGGACAGGCCGGCACCGCAGAGAGATCCCCGACCATGATGACCGACCCGATCGCCGACATGCTGACCCGTATCCGCAATGCCCTGCGGATCGAGAGGCTTTCTGTCGAAATCCCCGCATCCCGTGTCAAGCACGGCATCGCCGAGGTGCTGCAGCGGGAGGGGTACATCTGGGATTTCGAGGTTGTCGAGCAGTCGCCTCAGAACGTCATCCGACTCAATCTCAAGTACGGACCCAACGGCGAGGACGTGATTCAGTCGATCCAGCGGGTCAGTAAGCCCGGACGGCGTGTCTACACCCGCAGTCGTGACTGCGAGGACGTGCTGCAGGGGCTGGGAATTTCTGTGATCTCGACCAGCCACGGAGTGTTGAGCAACCGCGAGGCGAAGTCGAAGGGTATCGGCGGTGAGGTGCTCTGCGAGATCTGGTAAGCCAATCCCTCCAGGACAAATAACACGTCCCTCCCCCCTCATTTTTCCTTCTTTTGCACACGCGACCCAAGGGCTGCACGATGTCTCGCATTGGAAAACAACCGATCCCGATTCCCCCCGGCGTGGAGGTCTCGGTCGATGGGGCCGTGGTCCGGGTGAAGGGGCCCAAGGGCGAACTGTCGCTGGGTCACCATCCGGTGGTCGGCGTTGAAGTCGATGACGAACCGAGCCAACTCCGGGTGACTCGGCCCGATGACAGCCGGGCCAGCCGATCCTTGCATGGGTTGACTCGCAGCCTGATCAACAACATGGTCATCGGGGTAGTCGAGCCTTACGAGCGGCAGCTTGAGATCCACGGCGTGGGATACCAGGCGATTCTCGAAGGCAACGTTCTGAATCTCAGTGTCGGTTTCTCCAACACCGTTCGGTTGGTGTTGCCCGAGGGGGTGGAGTGCACTTTGGCCAGCCCGACGATGGTCAAGGTCTCGGGTTGTGACAAGCAGGCCGTCGGGCAGTTCGCGGCAGATATCCGCGGGGTGCGTCCGCCCGAACCCTACAAGGGGAAGGGGATCCGTTACCGCGATGAGCACGTGAGGCGGAAGCAGGGCAAGGCATTTGTTGGAGCCGGTGAATAAGCGGTTGGCCCGAGTGGTCACGAGAGCAGTTGACGAGTCATGAAAGCGCAAAAACGAATCTCGGTCCGGCGTCGACGGCGAGGCTTCCGCGTGCACAACCGTGTGCGACGGGATCGCAGCGGACGTGCGCGGTTGAGTGTCTTCCGCAGCAACAAGCACATTTACGCCCAGGTGATCGACGACGAATCGGGTCGGACCCTGGCGTCGGCGAGCACGACCGAGGGTGACGGGCCGGGCGGAAACTGTGAGGCCGCCAAGGCGGTGGGGCAGCGGGTGGCCGAACGGGCGATCGAGGTGGGAGTCAAGGAAGTCGCCTTCGATCGCGGCAAATTCGGTTACCACGGTCGTGTCGCTACACTGGCCGACGCGGCTCGTGAAGCGGGATTGAGTTTCTGAGAGGGGAGTCTCTTCGGCCCAGGGCCGAATCGACGCGGAGTACAAGCACAAAACTGAAAGGGGCCGACCGGGTAAGTCCGGGACAGGCCGGGAGCAGAGAATCGTGTCAACGGGTGGAACTGGCGGTGGACCGGGTGGTGGTGGTCGCGGTCCGGGTGGCGGTCCGGGTGGCGGTCGTGGTGGCGGTCGTGGTGGCGGTCCGGGCGGCGGTCCGGGCGGCGGTCGTGGTGGCGGTCCGGGCGGTGGTCGTGGTGGCGGTCCGGGCGGCGGTCGTGGTCGAGGAGGCCGTGGTGGCGGTCGCGACGGGCGTGGCGAAGGACCCGAGCAGGTCGTCCAGATTCGTCGGTGTTCGTGCGTCGTCAAGGGTGGACGCCGGTTCAGCTTTTCGGCTCTGGTTGTCGTCGGCGACAAGCATGGTCGAGTCGGCTGGGGATACGGGAAAGCGACCGAGGTGCCCGTGGCCGTCGAGAAGGCGGTCAAGAATGCCGACCGCAACATGATCGACGTGCCGCTGGTGGGCCGAACGATTCCGCACCAGGTCGTCGGACGTTTTGGAGCCGCCAAAGTACTGCTCTTGCCCGCCAGTCCGGGAACCGGCATCATTGCCGGTGCGACGGTTCGCGCCGTCGTCGATTCTCTCGGTGTTGCCGACATCCTCACCAAGAGTCGTGGATCGAACAATCCGATCAACCTGGTCAAGGCGACCTTCGATGGACTCAAGCGACTGCGGACCCGTGAAACGGTGGCGCGGCTGCGGGGAGTAGAACTCTCGTGATTCTTGATGATGTCCACCGCGGTATCAGTAAGCGGAAACACCGCAAGCGTGTCGGTCGGGGTTCGGGGTCCGGGCATGGCAAGACGTCAGGCCGTGGCCACAAGGGCTACGGCAGCCGCGCGGGGGCCTCGCGACGACGAGGCTTTCAGGGGGGACAGATGCCTCTGTTCCGCCGGATGGCCAAGCGGGGCTTCAACAACAAGGCCTTCGCCGATGTCGTTGCGATCCTCAACGTCGCCAGGCTTGAGGAAGTGTTCGAGAAGGGCGATACCGTCGATCTCGAATCGCTTCGAGCCAAGGGACTTGCCAAGGGACGCTTCGACTTGCTGAAGATCCTCGGCCAGGGAGAACTCTCCAAGTCCCTGACAGTCGTCGCGGATCGGTTCTCGAAATCGGCTGTCGAGAAGATCGAGGCGGCCGGTGGAACGGTTCAACTGGTCGGGTCGGAGTGACCTTCCACGAAGGGTGGATGCGGCGAATGGACGTGATGATGTCAACAGGGCCGGATGGACCGGCCGGGAGAACTGAGGCGGTGGGTCGAGCGGGTCATCGAATGACGGGCCGACACGGGACTGGACGAGTGATGTTGGTGAGCCAGGTGTGATGATCGCCAAGGCATTGACTGTCTTCAAGATCCCCGAATTGCGTCGCAAGATCTTCCTGACGATTGCGCTGCTGGGCGTCTATCGCATGGGATTCTGGATCCCGCTGCCATTCATCAACCAGCAGGTCCTGCAGGAGAGCCTGCAGAACATGCAGACCAACCAGGGCATCGGCCAGATCATGCAGGTCGTTGCCCTGTTTTCGGCATCGAACATCGGCAACAGCACGATATTCGGCCTGGGCATCATGCCCTACATCTCGGCCTCGATCATCTTCCAACTCCTGGGCAGTGTGGTGCCGAGACTGCAGGAGTTGCAGAAGGAGGGTGAGGCGGGGCGAAAGAAGATCAATGAGTGGACTCGGCGGTCCACTGTGGTCATCTGCCTGTTCCAGAGCTATTTCTGGATCCGGGCACTCTCGGGCGGCGTGCTCGGCGGCGGAGGTCTGATTCTCGACGGTTACGACACCTTCGCCTGGCACATGGTGGGAACGATCACCATGACCGCCGGGACAGTCTTCCTGATGTGGATCGGCGAACAGATCGACGCCTACGGGATCGGGAACGGCATCAGTCTGCTGATCATGGCCGGGATCCTCGCTCGAATGCCCCAGGCCGGCGCCGAGTTGCTGCAGCCGGCATTCGAGGGGGGGGTCGGGCTCGGGACCGACTCGGGAATCGAAAAGCTGCTGTTGCTCTCGTTGATCTTCGTCGCGGTCGTCTTTTGGGTGATCATGATCACCCAGGGGCAGCGGAGGATCCCGATCCAGAGTGCCAAGCACGTTCGTGGACGGAGAGTCCATGGTGGTCAGCGGCAGAGCCTGCCTCTGCGGGTCAACCAGGCCGGCGTGATGCCGATCATCTTCGCCTCGAGTTTGTTGATGATCCCGATGTTTCTTTTCCAGCAGCTCAACCAGTACTTCGCCTCTCCTATCTGGGGACCGCTGGCCGACGCCTTCGGTTCGGGCGGGCGGGGGTTTGTCTACAACGTCAGCTACGTCGGGCTGATCTACTTCTTCTGCTATTTCTGGACGGCGATCACCTTCAATCCCCGCGACATGGCCAGCAATCTCAAGGACTACGGCAGCTTCGTGCCCGGGTACCGCCCCGGCGAACGAACCGCCGCGTTTCTCGAACAGGTCATGGTGAGGATCACCTACGTGGGCGCGGCCTTCCTGGCCCTGGTGGCGATCATCCCCACGATCATCGCCACGGCGATGGGCATCCCCTTCCTGATCGCCAGTTTCTACGGGGGCACCGGCCTGTTGATCGTCGTCTCGGTGGCGCTCGACTTTGTGCAGAAGATCGACAGCCACCTGGTGATGAGGAACTACCCGGGGCTGCTGGAAGGCGAGTCCTAGAGACGTTCGCGGGGGGACTCCACCTGTGATTCGTCCCAGGAGCGATGTCGAAATCGCCGGGATCGGGTGTGCTGGCGCGGTCGTGGCCGCCGCCTTGCAGGCCGCCGTCGACCTGGTCGAACCGGGCGTAACCACCGGGGGGCTCGATGAGGCCGTGGCCGCTGTGATTTCGGCGTCGGGGGCCGAGCCAGTTTTTCGCGGAGCGGGGGGGCGGACACCGTTTCCGGCCGCCAGTTGCGTGTCGGTCAATCAGCAGGCGTTGCACGGCATTCCCGGTGACCGCACGTTGGCAAACGGTGACCTGGTGACCATCGACACCGGCTGCCGGCTGAAAGGCTGGTGTGCCGATGCGGCGGTCAGCGTCGGTGTCGGGAGCCTGTCGCCGGAAAGCGAGCGGTTGTTGGCTGGTGGACGTCGGGCATTGGAGGTGGCCCTGGAGGTCATGGGACGTCAGGCCGAGCGGATCAACTGGTCGGATGTTGTCGATCGTGTTCATGCCGAGGCCACTCGTATGGGGCTGCGGCTGATCGAGGGGCCAGCCGGACATGGGATCGGTCGAGTGTTGCACGAGGACCCTGTGGCGGGCTGGAGCCGCCCGGTGATCCCCGACTTTGGTGTTGTGCCCGGACTGGTGCTGGCCGTGGAACCGGTCGTCACTTCCGGAAACGGTCGGCTGGGCCTCTCGGAGGACGGCTGGACTCTCTCGACCGTCGACAGTCACCCGGCGGTGCACTTCGAGCGGACCGTGGCGGTCACCGAAGCGGGCGTGAAGGTGCTGACCGGTTGGTGATTTTCGAGGGCCGGGTTGCTCGGTTTGCGGAACGGATTGTGGAGCCGGGGGCGGTGAGTTTTCGCTTGGATACCCTTGTGAATCGGGGCTAGCGATCCCTATAATCGCCGGGACTTGGTCTGAAATGACGGGCCGAAACGACGGGGCCGGTGTCGATGAAGGTGCGCTCGAGCGTCAAACGAATCTGTGAGAACTGCAAGGTCGTGCGCCGCAAGGGGCGGATCTACGTGATCTGTTCGTCCAACCCCCGCCACAAGCAGCGTCAGGGTTGAAAGTCGAGTTGATCGGGTTCTCTGAGACAGTTTTCGGTGCGTGGTCGGTGTCAACGGTTTAGGTCGAATCTGGAGTTTCTGGGGCGAGAGTGAGACGATGCCGCGAATTCAAGGCGTTGACATTCCCAATGACAAGGCGACGTACGTGTCGCTGACCTACCTGCTGGGGATCGGGCGTTCAACAGCTTTGGACATCTGCCATCGGCTGCGGCTGGATGCGCAGGCGAAGGCGGGTGAGTTGAGTGAAGACGAAGTGGTGCGGATCAGCAATCACCTCGACAAGGAGGTGCTGATCGAAGGGCCGCTGCGGCGGAAGGTCCAACAGGAGATTTCTCGACTGCGGGACATCCGTTGCTACAGGGGGCTGCGTCATCGTCGCGGCTTGCCGGTGCGTGGCCAGCGGACGCGAACCAATGCGAGAACCCGTAAGGGTGTCAAGAAGACGGTGGCTGGCAGGAAGGGCGTCAAGGACATGAGTCACTAGGTGGTGTCGCCAAGCTCGATGGCGGGGTCCAGGACGGTCCGGAGAGTTGGCTTGGAGAGAAGGCGGGACAGGGGACAACCGGCGGGGCTCGCATGGGGCCGGGTCGGAAACAGTCAAGAGAGGGGCAGACCGTGGCAAAGGCCAAACGTCGGAAGGTCCGACGCAACGTGACCCGGGCGATCGCTCACATCAAGGCGACGTTCAACAATACAATCGTGACGATCACCGATCCCAACGGCGACGTGCTGTGCTGGGCGACGGCTGGTACGAGTGGATTCAAGGGGAGTCGCAAGAGTACTCCGTTTGCCGCTCAACGGGCCGCCGAGACCTGTGCCGAGCGTGCGGCGAAGATGGGGGTTCGTGAGATGGAGATCCAGGTCAAGGGGCCGGGGTCGGGCCGCGAAAGTGCCATCACCGGGCTGCAGACGGCCGGGATTACGATCAAGGTGATCGAGGATGTCACTCCGTTGCCTCACAACGGATGCCGTCCACCAAAGAAGCGACGCGTGTGATGACTAGCCGATCGTTCGTTGGCGTGACGCCTTCGGGAGATCGGGATTGCCCGGAAACACAGGTCGCGGGATGGCGGCCTCGGGAATCGGACAGCGATCAGGTAGTGACAGGAGAAGTGCCGCGATGCGGATTCGTTGGCGTGGATTGGAACTGCCCAGCCGGGTGGTGCCCGACCAGGATACACTCACTGAAACGTACGGCCTGTTTATCGCCGAACCCTTCGAGCGTGGGTTCGGGACAACGATCGGCAATAGCCTGCGACGGATTTTGCTCTCGAGTCTCGAGGGCAGTGCCATCACCGAAGCGCGGATCCGCGGTGTTCAGCACGAGTTCACGACGATTCCCGGAGTCGTCGAAGATGTCACCGACATCTGCCTGAACTTCAAGTCGTTGATCGTCGACAACAAGAACCCGACCACCAGGACGATCCGGATCGAGAAGGATTCAACCGGAGTGGTGACCGGTGGTGATGTTGAGACCGACGGACAGGTCGAAGTGATCAACACCGACTTGGTCCTGGCGACATTGACCGACAATGTGCCGTTCCATGTCGAATTGACCGTCGAAAACGGCCGGGGTTACATGCCCGCCGACGACCGGGGTGAATTGGAGCCGGAGATCGGTGTGATCCCGCTCGACGCCACCTTCTCGCCGGTGATCCGCGTGAGGTACAAGATCGAGGAGACCCGGGTCGGGCAGCGGACCAACTACGATCGGTTGCTGCTGGAGATCTGGACCAACGGCGTCGTGGTACCCGAGATGGCTCTCATCGAAGCATCCAAGATTCTTCGTAAGCACCTCAACCCGTTCATCACCTACCGGGAGCCGGGTCCGGAAGTGGCTCCGGACAATGCCCTGGCGGACATGGCCGATAAGATCGGTTACGGCCCCGTCGACCTCGAACTCGAAGAAACGCTCAATCGGAGTCTCGCCGAGCTGAACCTCTCGGTCCGAGCCACCAACTGCTTGGAGTCTGAGGGCATCACCACGGTGCGTGACCTGGTCGGTCGTTCCGAAGACGAGTTGCTGACGGTGAGGAATTTTGGCGAGACCACTATGGTTGAGGTTCGCGAACGACTCGAATCTCTGGGCCTGAGGCTGGGCATGAAAGTGGCCAACTTGACCACTCCCTCCTGATCTTCTTCCCGTTTCAGCGTCCCCCTGACTTACTCCCTTAGACGTAGCCCTGGACGCGGACAGCCCGATGCGACATCGAATGCGAGGCCGCAAGCTCGGCCGCAACCCGTCTCACCGCCGTGCCATGATCCGCAACATGGCGTGCAGCCTGATCCGGACGCTCGACCAGCACGAGGATGACTCGGCTCGGGCCAAGGTTCCTGGACGCATCGTGACCACAGTGCCCAAGGCCAAGGAATTGCGGCCCTACGTCGAGAAGTTGGTGACGTTGGCCAAGAAGGGACGGCAGCACGAACTGGCGGCCGAGGAAATCAAGTCGGATGTGCCCGAGAAGGTCGGGAACCCCGACGGGAACGGGGAATGGAAGCGGTTCCGCGAATCGGCCGAGTACGCCCAGTGGCACGCTGCCATCGCACCCGCAGTGGCCTGTCGCCGCCGCGCGTTCTCCATCCTCCGTGACAAGCTTGCCGTCGAGATTCTCTTCGATGAACTCGCCGATCGCTTCGCCGATCGCCCCGGGGGCTACACCCGTGTCATCAAGCTGGCCACCGTGCGATTGGGTGATGCAGGCCGACAGGCGTTGATCGAATTCGTCGGCGACGACGACAAGGTCGAAAAGCGGGAGGCGAGTTTGGTGGTCGAGGACGACGAGGACGTTGCCGACGAAGAATCTGCCGACGAAGAACCTGCTGACGAAGAACCTGCTGACGAAGAATCTGCTGACGAAGAATCTGCTGACGAAGAATCTGCCGACGAAGAGGTCTCGGAGGAGGAGGACGCGGCGGATGGCAAGGCGGACGACGCGTAGCCGGTCGCCCCGGATTCTCCGGATTGTGGGTTCCCGGTCGGTTGCAGCCGACTTGGTTGAGCCGGGAAATGATCTGGTCGAGTTTGACTTCTGCGCGGCGATTCGGGTTCTGTGCGAGGACATAGCCGATCGCGTCCCCGGATTGGCACATGTCCGCATGGAAGATGTGGCCGTTTGTGTGACCCGTGCCCGCCGTAGCGGTCGGACCGGCCTGTGGGCCAAGTTGACACCGATGCGGTTCGAGGGTGGAGAGCGTGTGCGTCGTCGTCGTCGTCGTCGATACACGATCGAGCCGTTGATTCTCGAGGGTCGCGAACGGCTCTACATTCTCACCTTCTGCCTGCCACGGTTCCTCGATCTGACCTATCGCGAGAAGCTGGTGACGGTTTTCCACGAGTTGTACCACGTCGGACCCGGCTTCGACGGTGACCACCGCCGCTTTGCCGGTCGCTACCACGTTCATTCGGCCCGCGCCGCAAAGTTCGACGACATGGCCGAGCGATTGTGCGACCAGTACCTGTCCACGTCGCCGGCCCCCGAGGCCTGCAAGTTCCTCAGGCACCGCACCAGCACGCTGCTGGCCCGCCACGGTGCGATCACCGGGCTGGCGATTCCGGTCCCGAAACTGGTGCCGGTTGAGGACGCGGCCTAACCGCCGGTCGCCGCGGCGACGGCCTCGCAGGCCTCGTCGATCTCCTCGGCTGTCGAAAACGGCCCGACGCTCAGCCGCAGGGTGCCACCACCGTCAAAGGTCCCCGCTGCGCGATGCACTCCGGGAGCGCAATGCAACCCGGCACGGGCCTGGACTCCGAACGACTCGTCGAGCACCGTGGCCAGCACGTGTGGCTCGAGCGTCGCTGCAACCAGGCTGACCACGCCGACACGGAGTGTGCCGGGTGCGGGGCCGATCACAGTCACATCCGGGAGTGGTTCGAGTCCGGCGACCAGTCTCTCGACCAGCGACTCCTCGTGGGCGACCAACGTGTCGATCCCCTGTTCCTCGAGCCACGCCAGGCCAGCGTCGAGACCGAACAACGCCGGGGCGTTGGGGTTTCCTGCCTCGAAGTGGTCGGGCATCGCAGTCGGCTGGCGATCTTCGTGGCTGAAGGAGCCTGTGCCCCCCTGCCGCAGCCCCGTCATCCGGTCCTCGGTACCGGGGCGGATGTACAGCAACCCGGTACCCAGTGGGCCGAGCAGGCCCTTGTGTCCGGCACACGCCAGCAGGTCGACGGGCCAGTCAGCCAGGTCGATCGGCCGGTGTCCGGCCGTCTGTGCCGCGTCGACGAGGACCAGGGTCCCGTTTTCGTGTGCGATCGATCCGATGTCGTCAATTGGCTGTACGACCCCGGTGACATTCGATGCGTGCTGCACCGCCACCAGCCGGGTGGAGGGTCTCAGGGCGTTTCGTACCGCCACGGGATCGACCCGGCCGGTCGCGTCGACATCGATCACTGTCACGTCGACATCCTGCCGGTCTGACAGTGCACGAAGTGGTCTCAGGACCGAGTTGTGTTCGGCGGCGGTGGTGACGACATGGTCACCACGCTCGAGCAGTCCGTGCAGGGCCATGTTGAGCGCGTCGGTGGCGTTGAAGGTCCAGACCACCCGTTCGGGCGATTCGGCTCCCAGCAACTCGGCTGCACGCTTGCGGCATCGTCGCAGGACCGTGTCGACCTCGACGGCGGCCCGGTACCCACCACGACCGGCCGCGGCCCCCAGTGACCGGTTGTAGTGGTCGACGGCGGCGTAGACCGATTCGGGTTTCGGGAAGCTCGTGGCCGCGTTGTCGAGATAGATGTGGGTCACGGGCGGGGTTCCGGAGGATCCGAACGAGTCCGGTCAGCCGCCGATCGAGTACATCGGTCGATCGGGCTGGATGAAGCGGGCCGTGTTGATTTCGTGACCCTCGGCCTTGGCATGGATCGACGCGGCGATTGCCTGGACGATCTGCTCGTCGGTTCCGCTGTCCCGGATCAGTCCCTTGATGTCGGTTTCTTCGAGGCTGAACAGGCAGTTGCGGAGTTTGCCGTCGGCGGTCAGGCGGAACCGATTGCAGTTGCCACAGAAGGGCTCGCTGACCGAGGCAATGAAACCCACTTGTCCTACTCCGTCGGCAAATTCGAACCGGGTGGCCGGAGTGGTTGGATCGGTACGTTCGCAGGCCACCAGTGGTCCGAACTCGGCTTCGAGCCGCTCACGGATCTCCGAGGCAAACAGCACACGGTCGCGCTCCCACGCGTTGTCGGCATCCAGCGGCATGAACTCGATGAATCGCACTTCGATGCCGGTTTCGCGGGCCAGGTGACCGAAGGGGATCAGCTGGTCCTCGGTCAGGCCGCGGATCGAGACCGCGTTGATCTTGATCGGGTCGAATCCCGTCGCTCGGGCGGCCTCGATTCCCTCGAGCACCTTCTCGTAGCCTTCGCGTCGGGTGACCTCTTTGAAGCGGATCGGATCGAGTGCGTCGAGGCTGATGTTGACGCGGGCAAGGCCGGCCGAGTGCAGGTCGGCGGCCTGATCGGCCAACAGGATGCCGTTTGTCGTCAGGCCGATGTCCTCGATGCCCTCGATGGTCGCCAGCCGTCCGACCAACTCGGACAGGTCCCGTCGCACCAGCGGCTCGCCCCCGGTGAGTCTCAACTTGTTGATTCCCAGCCGGGCCACCACTCGTACGAAACGCTCGATCTCCTCGAATGTCAGCAACTCGCCACGATCCATGAACTCGACGTTGTCCGCCGGCATGCAGTAGAAGCAGCGGATGTTGCAGCGGTCGGTGACGCTGATTCTCAGGTTGTTGTGCAGTCGGCCGAAGCTGTCGACCAGTGGATGGCTGTCAGTCATGAGTGGTTTGCCGGTGTTGGTCTCGGGTGTTTAGTTGGAGACGGGAGTGTCGGTTGAGGCGTCCAGCCCCGGATGGACCCACTCGGTCGTCCCGTCGTCGAAGTTCTCCTTCTTCCAGATTGGCACGATTTCCTTGAGCGTGTCAATCAGGAATCGGCCGGCCTCGAAGGCCTCGACCCGATGAGGGCAACTGACGGCGACGGCAACGCTGACATCCCCGAGGTCGAGGTGTCCGAGTCGGTGGATGATCCCGTATGCGGTGATCGGCCATTTCTCGCAGGCGGTCTCGGCGATCTCCGTCAGTTTCGCCATCGCCATTTCGGGATAGGCCTCGTAGTCGAGGGCCAGGGTACGTCGGCCTTCGGTCAGTTCGCGGACCGTGCCCAGGAACAGCACGACCGCACCGGCGGCGTGGTCACGGACCGATTCGGTCAGTTGGTGGGTGTCGATCGGCTCGTGTGTCAGTCGAATCATGGTGCTGTGTCACGGTGCCGGTGTGGATCGCCTCAGCCGCCGCTGACAGGTGGGAAGCAGACGACGGTGTCGTCGGCTGCCACGGTCAACGAGTCGTCGGCGTAGTCGGTGCCAACGGCGATCAGCAGTCTTCGGGTCAAGGGGGCCAGTTCCGGGATGCGGTCGGCCAGCGCGGTGCGGACGTCTCCGACGCAGGCCGGTTCGGTGAGTTCCAGTTCGATCTTGTCGAGACCGGCGAGATCGCGTGCACGGGCATACAGTTGGACGGCCAGTTTCACGTGATCACCAGTCCACGGTTCGATTGGCGGCTTGGGTGGCGGTTGGTTTCCGGCAGTCGTTGTCTGATTTCCGGGACCAGGCCGTAAGCGAGTGCCATCAGTTTCAGGGGGTGAAGAGTCGGGGTGGAGGTTCGCTGTTGCATCTGCAATTGGCATGCGCTGCACTCGGTCGTGCCGATCCCGAGATCTCCCTGTTGCATCCTGTTGATCAGCGGGCGTCCGATCTCGATCGAGGTCGCGAAGTTGTCTCTTGCGATTCCCCAGGCTCCGGCCATCCCCGAGCAACCGGCCTCAATTGTAGAAACCCGCAAGCCGGGAATCAAACCGAGTAGTTCTCGCATCGAGTCGTGGTCTCCCAGTGCCTTGAGGTGGCAGGGGGCGTGGTAGCCGGCGGTCAACTCCAGCGGCTGGAAGTCCAGCGACAGTCGGCCGGCGGCGTGGAGTTCGGCCAGGAACGTGCCGGCTTCGACCACCTGTTCGGCCACTGCCGGAGCGTCGGGATGATCCACCAGCCGGGGGTATTCCTGCTGCAGGCAGACCACCGCCGAGGGCTCGCTGCAGATGATCCGGTGTCCCTCGCGAGCCAGTTCGCCCAATTCCCTGAGGTTCCATTCGGCAAGTCGCTTGGCGGTGTCGAGGTCGCCGGCAGTGACCAGGGCCATCCCCGAGGGGTGTTGATCGCGGGGGACGTAGACGGGGATGTCGTTGTGTTCGAGGATACGGACCAGTGCCGTGGCGAGTTCGGGGTCGTGGTGGTTGGCGAAGTGGTCGACGAAGTAGACGACAGGCCTGGGCCGTGTTTCCGGTCGTGGCCGGAACGACCACCGTCGCGGCAGGTTTCGCAGGAACGACCGGCGGGCCAGGGCCGGCAACCGGCGTTCGCGATGAATCCCCAGCAGTTTTTCGATCATCCATCGGGCGGGTGGCTGAGCCAGCAACCAGTTGGTCACTCGAGGGATCAGGCCACCCAGGGCACTCAGTTCGTGGATGCGGGCGGCGGCCCGGTCGGCCCGAGATCCTCCATCGACACCAACCCGGGCCGCCTTGGCCTCGACCATCATCTGGGGCACGTTGACGTTGCCCGGGCACTCGATTTGGCACTGCTTGCAGTTGAAGCACAACGAGGCGAGTTGTCCGAGTTCGTCGGATGCGAGGGACTCGAGGCCGAGCGAGTTGTACACAGTCCGGATCGCGTTGGCCTTCGCTCGCGGGCTGGCATGTTCGGACGGGTCGATCCGAAAAAAGGGACACATCCGCTGCAGCGGCGAGATGGTGCGGCAGGCTGCACAGCCGTTGCACTCTCCGGCCGCGTCGGCCAACTCCTCGGGTCCCCACGAGAATCCCAGTGGGACCAGTTCGGGATCGGTCGGGCCGGAAGCTCCCGCAGCCGGTGCGGCCGAGGGCTTCACCGGTCCCGCGGTCCGAAACTCGAGCCGACTCAACCGGCGTTCGTCGGAGATGATCTTGCCGGGGTTGAGTCGTCCCTGGGGGTCGAAGAGATCCTTGATGAACTCGAAGACACGATAAAGCGGTCCGTACTGGTCTCTGACGAACGGCGTCCGCGAGAGTCCATCACCATGCTCGCCACTGATCGTCCCACCCATCCGGAAGACCTCCTCGTAGAGGTCCGTGGCCAACGTCTCGAGCCGGGCGCCCCCGTCGGTGGACGGGGACGGCAGAAACGGTCGGAGATGCAGTTGCCCGGCGGCGGCATGTGCGTACAACGACGCGGTGACCTCGTGCTCCTGGAACACTCTCTGCGCCGCAGTGAGGAACTCGTGGAGCTGTTCGGGCGGAATCGCGATGTCTTCGACGAACGGCAACGGGCGAGTGGTGCCTTTGAGCCGTGTCAGCAGCGGTACGACCCGCTGGGGCAACGACCAGAGGAACTCGACGTCGTCGAAGGAATGGGCTTCGAAGGCGACTCGGGTTGACTGGGCGGTGGCCCGCGCCGCCGAGACCACCCGGGCAATGCGTTCTCGTGTCTCTCGTTCACTCATCCCGGCCTGTTCGATGATCAGTGCGGCTTCGCTGCCGACGGGGATCATCGACTCGAACCGGGGATCCGAATCGCGGCCCAGGCTCAGCACTCGTCGGTCCATCAGGTCGCAGGCCGAGGGTTGCAGGGCAGCGATCGCCTGCACGCACCGGGTGGCCTCTTCGAGTGTCCCGAACAGCAGCAGCACGATGCCGCGGTGTTCGGGCAGTGGAGAGGTGTGCAGCGTGGCGCGGGTGAACAGCCCGAGCGTGCCTTCGGAGCCGACCAGGAGGCGAGCCAACTCGAGCCGGTTGTCGGCCAGAACGCCCCGAAGATGGTAGCCGCTGCAGTTGCGTTGCAGGCCGGGTTGCCGCTCGCGGATCAACTCGTCGTTCTCTCGCAGGATCCGCTCGAGGCCGTCGCAGAGTCGCTGGTGGGGATCGGTGAGATCGACGATGCCGCCGACGGCTCTCTGCACCAACGGTTCGCTTGCCGCCTCGATCACCGAACCGTCGCCGGTGACCAGTTCCAGCCGTTCGACGTGATCCCGTGTTGAACCGATCCGCACAGACCGCGATCCGGCGGCGTCGACGGCCAGCATGCCGCCGATTGTCGTGACCGGTCCGTTGGAGGGGTCGGGGGGAAAGTAGCGTCCCAGCGGTCGGAGCTGACGGTTGAGTTCGTCTCGAACCACACCCGGTTCGACGGTCACCGTTTCCGCGTCGATTGAAAGAATGTGGTGGAGGTGCCGGGAGAAGTCGACGACGATGCCCGCTCCCAGGCATCCGCCGGCCACGCCGCTTCCGGCTCCCCGTGGAAACACCCCGAGGTCGGCTTCGGTCGCGTAGTTGACAATGGCGACGACATCGTCCCGCGTCCGCGGGCGGGCGACGGCCAGCGGTTGGATCTCGTAGAGGCTCGCGTCGCTGGCGTAGAGAGCCGTCGAGAGTGAGTCGACGAGCAGTTCACCCTCGAGCACACTGCCCAGGTCCTCGATCATCCGCTGGCGTTGCTCTTCCACGCGTGCGCGGCTCCGGGGGACTCGTCGAAGAATTCGTAGTGAGGCCGAATCGGGTCATCATCCCGACGGACGGACTCGTGTCCGTCACGGGTCTGTGTCACCATTCGGAGATGGTGCAGAAGCGGTGGGAGGGTGGCGGAGCGCCTCCTGGCGGTACCGCTCGGCACGCTCGTGGTTGAACCGCTCGTAGCCGTCGGTCGGCCCGTCCAGACGGTGGCGGGACTGGCAACGGTAACAGACCAGCACATCCTTCATCAGACTATACAACGCCAAATCGACCAGTGCGAACACCATCAGGATGCCGATCGCCACGCCCGGACGGTACTGGTACCAGGCGACGGTCGAGAGGACGCCGCCGAGCACGACCAGGCCCAGTCCGATGGCGTGTGGGAAGTCCTTCTGTCGCCAGAGATCTCCTTCGCCGCACAGCAGGCACTCGGCCAGCCGATCCTCCTCCCACGCCGTGACCGGAATCGAGGCTCCGAAGTCACACGCCGGGCAGTCCAGTCGGCCATCGTCCAGCCCTTCGGAGACCCGGCTGGTCTGCTTGCATCGCGGGCATGTGAAATCAAGCTGCATCGTCGAGCTGGTCTCGGACGGGGGGGCGGCGGGGCTGTTTGAGGTGAACGGGGAAGGGGGCTTGGTTGCCGTCAGACCGGCAGTGACAGGTCGCGAGAGAGCAGGGTGGCGGCCAGTTCACCGGTTACCGTCAGGATCACGCCCGTGTAGAGTACCCCGGTGGCGGCCTGGGTGTTGCGGTACTTGAGGATTCTCCAGACCATCACGACGACGACCAACGGTCCAATCAACCCGACCAGCCACCTGAGTGCCAGCAGCGCCACGTGGTAGCCGGTGCCTGGCAGTTTGTCGACCAACGACAGCCCGATCGTCGCCAGGACGATCCGCAGCAGCGTGGCGACGCCAAAGACGGCGTTGAGTCGCCACAGGGGGGCCAGCGACATGCCGGTGGCCGTCAGGTACCAGTGTCCCAGCAGCATGCTGACCATCGCCGAGCCCAGCAGCAGGGCGGTCGCGAGTTCGGAGGCGATCACCAGCAGCAGTTGCGGCGAGGAGATCGGGGCGGCGGGCCAGGCCGGACCGATCAGCAGCACCACGGAGAGTCCGGTGACGGCGGCGATGCAAGCGGTGCCCGGACGACGTCGTCCCAGGGCCCAGGCGACGCTGCCGAAATAGGCCACCACAGCGGTTGCTGTCAACAACCAGGTGTCGGCGGCTGAGCCGAGCAGGACATCGATTCCCGCTGAGGAAGCTCCGGTGGTTTCGCCCGACAGTCCGGATCCGAGCAGGGCGGCGAGAACGGCGAGGCCGAGGACGATCAGCATCTGAATCCGGAAGAATCCGTCAGTGATCTGTCGCCGTGGTGCCAGCCACCACGCCAGGCTCATTCCGCAGATCAACCGGATGGCGAACTGGGTGATCACGGGGATCCTCCGACGCGAACGAACCGATCTCAGCGACGATTGATCAGCGACATGACCTCGGCACGGCTCGACTGGTTGGTCTTGAACAGACCCCGCACCGCACTGGTGACCGTCAAGCTGCCCGGCTTGCGGACACCGCGGATCGTCATGCAGGTGTGAGTGGCCTCGAGCACGACCACGACGCCCTTGGCGTCGAGTTCCGTGTCGAGCAGGTCGGCGATCTGATCGGTCATCCGTTCCTGGACCTGGGGCCGGTGCGAGATTTCCTCGACCACCCGTGCCAGCTTGCTCAGGCCGGCGATCCGCCCGTTGGGCAGGTAACCGACATGGGCCACTCCCATGAACGGCAACAGATGGTGTTCGCAGAGACTGTTGAAGCTGATCTCGCGGACCAGCACCAACTCGTCGAACTGCTCCTCGAAACACTTCCGCAGGTGTCTCGCAGGGTCGGAGTGCAGCCCGGCAAACAACTCGGCGTACATTCTCGCCACCCGTTCGGGCGTCTCGAGCAGGCTCGCACGCTCGGGATCTTCACCGATCGCCTCGAGGATCTCTCGAACGGCAAGGGCGATCCGCGGTTGATCGACCGGCGATGTGGGAAGTGAGGTGCCGGCGGCGTCGACTTCGTAGGTGCTGCTGGACATCGTTGGCTCGTACGTTGGGACCCCGCCGAAAGCTGAATCGTGAGAGGTTCTCACAAGAGATCTGTGGCCGGGTCAGTTCAGACTGTAGGGGGGAGGAAAGACCGAGGGGCGGCCGACACCGGATCCGATGCAGTTCCTGAGCTCGTCGAGCACCAGCAGTGAACGGGCTGCGACGTCGGATGTCTCAAGAATCGATTGCGCCACGTCGGGCTCCAGTGGAAGAGAGTAGGCGATCACGTCGCAGAGACCACCCAGCGGAAGATCGGCATCAAGCGAATCGTGGAAGGTGCGGTCGAAGTCGCAGCCGGCTGCCACCTGCTGGAATCCGACCAACAGTTCGCGTTGCCGGCGGAGTCGTTCGTCACGCGACAGTCCCGTCGGCATATCCGGACACAGTTCGGTCCGAGCGATTCGGTATGCGGCCGACGAATGGTCCTCGTCGAGTATCTCGGCCCGGGCCAGGCCTTCGAGCACGATCTGGTAGCGTCCGTCGGGAAGCAGTTTCGACGAGGTGATACGGCCGATGCAGACCGTCGAGCAGATCGGTGCCGACTTCGTCTCGTAGGTCTCTTCCCAGCCCGTCTCCAGCAGCGCCATCGCGATCAGGCCGTCTCCGGACAATGCGTTGGCGACCATCTGCCGGTAGCGAGGCTCGAAGATCATCAGCGGCAGCAACGCGTTGGGGAACAGCACCGTATCGGGCAAAGGAAACAACGGCACGTGGCCGGTGAAATTCCGCAGCTGTTCAGGATCTGATCCGAATGGAGTCATGAAGTCGGGATCGCGATACGTGGAATGAGAGATTCGTTGATCATCACGTCGGTGGGGTAATCGTTGCCGGCGTCAAGCAGTTCCTGGAAGCAGGCCTGGAGGTCGTTGAGCAGCTTGTCGAGGTCGAGGCCCATGTAGGGAGACGGATAGTCTTCAAGGTAGCCCCTGCACGAGTGATACAGTTTGCGGGCGCCCCCGAGATTTCCGTTGCCGAAATGAAACAGGGACACCGCGACCTGGATCAGTCCCTGGTAGAACCGCCGCTGGTCACCGACGATGTCCGACCAGAGTTCCTCCAGGATGTCATGGCATTCGAAGAAATACTGTTCATTGAACAGCTGCAGTCCTTCAAGATACTGGGGCGGATAGGGCGGGGGGGGGTCTATTGGCATCAGACGATTGCGGTCGGACGACCGCCGCGTATGATCTCTGAAGTGGTCACGCCGGACCAACGTGGTCCGACCCCGGCCCGGGTTTTGCGGGCCTGTTGCTTCGATTCTAAGGAGCCGCCGTCAGCGGTGTCCATCGGGCGGTTCTCTGCTGTCATGGTTTGATTCATGGTCAGGTCGGGTTGTAGCGTTCCCAACGATGAGACTAAGTCTCGGGCCAGGAAGGTCCTGCGGGGGCTCAAGCGGGCCTACCCCGATGCCGAGTGCGCCCTGCGCCACGACGGCCCGTTCCAGCTGTTGGCCGCCACGATTCTCTCGGCACAATGCACCGACGAACGCGTCAACATGGTGACACCGGTGTTGTTCGAGAAGTTCCCGACGGCCGAGCAGTTGGCCAAGGGGCGGATTCGAGACATCGAGCGGATCGTCAAGTCGACCGGCTTCTTCCGTGCGAAGGCCAAGAGTCTCAAGGGAATGGCCCGGGGCCTTGTCGCCGATCACGGTGAGGAGTTTCCCCGGGACGTCGAGGACCTGATCAAGCTGCCTGGTGTCGGACGCAAGACGGCCAACGTCGTGCTGGGAGTCTGCTATGGCATCGCCAGCGGGGTGGTCGTCGACACGCATGTCAAACGGATCAGCAACCTGCTGGGCCTGACCACCGAGGCCAATCCCGAGAAGATCGAGCAGGACCTGATGGGATTGCTCCCCGAGAAGGAGTGGATCGACTACTCGCATCGGATCATCCACCACGGGCGGAAGATCTGCATCGCCCGACGTCCGCAGTGCCGGGAGTGTCCGCTGTTGGGGTGCTGCCAGCGGGTGGGGTTGCCGGCGTTGGAGTCGTGAGTGGGGACCGGGTCATGAGGAACCCGAACGTGGCATCCCGATTCCTGAGTTCTCGTGAATTCGACGACGCGTGTCTGATTGTTGTGTTGTGTTGTGAGCTGTGATCGGCCAGAGGGTTGTTGCAAGTGCGACTGATTGGGACTAGGTTGTCTCGCGTTGATCGTCGTGGACGAGCTCCACGGGATTGACCGGGCTTGGGGACACAGGTCTGAAGGGACGCTGCCATGATCCTGACCGGGTCGGAAATCACCTCGCAAATGGGCGACAACATCCTGATCGAACCGTTCGATCAGGATCGTCTCAATCCCAACAGCTACAACCTCAGCCTCCATAACGAACTCCTTGTCTATGAGGAGATCGTGCTGGACATGCAGCGGCCCAATCGCTTCCGCCGCTACACGATCCCGCCCGAGGGCTTCGTGCTCAATCCCAACCAGCTGTACCTGGCGCGGACGGTCGAACGGACCGAGACACACAACCTGGTGCCGATGATCGAGGGCCGCAGTTCGGTGGGACGGCTGGGGCTGTTCGTTCATTGCACCAACGGGTTCGGCGACGTCGGCTTTAGCGGGTACTGGACCCTCGAGATGTACGCCGTGCAGCCGATACGAGTTTATTCGGGGGTGCCGATCTGCCAGATCTCCTACCACTCCATTTCCGGGGAAGTGACCGAGTACAAGAGCGACAAGTACCAGCACAACGAGGACATCCAGCCGAGCCTGCTGTTCAAGGAATTTCAGCAGCAGCTGGATCCGCAGATGCGGTTGAGCTTCGGGCAGGAGATGGCCGAGTAGGTTCCTGCTCCGGAGGGGCGGCCGCTCATTTCTTCGGGGACGGAGTCGCCTCGGGTTCGGGGCCGAACATCTCTGGTTCGACCGGGATCATCTCCATCGGTCCCACGCTGTCGATCAGTTCGAGCGGCTTGTTGGTGATCTGCGAGATGTAGAACTGGGCAAGCGGTCGGAGGTGCGAGTCGGGGACGTCGTTGAGGAGCCGGGTCAACTCGTCACCGGCCTGGTTGACCCGCCCGGCTTCGAGGTGGCACATCGCGACGTTGAACAGGATCTCGCTCTGCATGCTCGGGTGCAGCAGCACGAGGTTCATCGTCGAGTTGAGCTGGTCGAAGGGCCACTGCAGGGGTGGGAGAACCAGCGGCAGCTTCCTGAGAGCGTCTCCGAGCCGTCGTTGTTCGAGCTGGGCCAATTCCCCCTGCCACAGCTGGTTGGCCTGTTCGTAGTCGGCATAGGCCAGCCTGCTGATCGCCAGCGTGGTCCGGCTGGCGGCTCGATCTCCCTGCTCACCGAGCTCCTGGAACATCTCGTCAAGAGTCATGGCGGTGGTCTCGTCGCGGAAGATCCCGGCTTCCATCATCCATTGTGCCTTGAGCAACCGGACTTCAGGGCTGGCCGCCAGCTGCGCGTCGTCGTTGATCAGTTTGAGCGCCGTGCCGATGAAGACCCCTCGGCCGGGTTGTTCCTCCGTCAGCCGCATCGCGTGTTCGAGTCGGTTGGGCGTTTCGCCGCCGTCTTCGGTGTTGAATCTCTCGTCGATCTCTTTCTTGACCCCTTCGACTTCGCTGATCAGGTCCTGCAACGGATCGTCGACTTCGCGTCGCCGCAGTTCGATCTGTTGCTCGCCGGCTCCCTTGGGCAGCGGGGTGAGTTCATCGAATTGTTTCAACGAGTCGAGAGCGAGGTCCTGTCGATTGAGTCGCCGGAACCTCTGGTAGCGGGTGAACAGCGCCTCGGCGTTATTCCGGTCGAGCTCGATGGCCTGGTTGAGTGCCAGGATCGACTCGTAGTATCGACGTTTGGCCCAGGGCGAACTGAGGTCACCCCCGCGGAAAGCCGATTCGATGTCGTCGAGACAGGCGTAGGCGATGCCCAGCACCATGAAACCGTTGGCATCATCGGGTACAGCCGTCAGTCCTTCGTTGGCGGAACGGATGGCCATATGAGCGATCGCGGCGGTCTGGGCCAGGACGGCCAGCGCCGCCCGGCTGTTTGGGCCTCCGGTCAGCTCCTGGTTGGCCACCCTCAACCCGACTTCCTGCAGAGCCTGCTGGTATCCGGGGTTGGACTGGCTGCTCTTGAGGATCTGCGCCAGGTGGGAGGCCCGGGCGATCGACGGCACCACGGTGCGGCGCTTCTGGGTGAGGAAGCTGGTGAAAGAGGTGTCACGTCGAGCCAACTCGGGACGAGGTTCGAGCTTGTCGGTGACCGTGCGGAACGCCGACTCGACGAAATCGCTGGAGTGAGAATCCAGGAACGGAACGATCGAATTGTCGGCGTCGTCCCTGCGATAGAATACGGCGGTGGTGGACCCGATCTTCACCAGTTGCCAGTGGTTGGGGTACTGCAGCAGGTCGAACATCGAGAGATAGTCGGGCGAGGTGGAGCCGTGGAGCCGGGGCAGCACGTGAGTGATTCGGTAAGTCCCGAAGGTCGACCGCCAGAGGCGGGCGTCACCGGTCTGGGGCACGTCGCCGCGCATCGAGGCGGTCGAGGCGTTGGCATCGAGATCGGATCGGTCGAGTCTCTCGCGGGCCTCGGCTCCACCCGGCGGCAGAATCACCTCCAACGCGTCGGGAGTCTCGTTGGCCACCTGCACACGGACCACCTGCCGGCCCTGGCCGGTGCCGACCACCAGCCGCCGCAGCCGCAGTGCGGCTCGTGTCCGCCGGTGCAAGCTCAGCAGGTCATCGTCACCGCTTCCGGCATACAGTCTCATCCGGCTGTCGACAAACGGTCGATGCCCCACCCAGATCATCAGGTCTCCCTGCTCGGGAACGAAGTTGAAGCCGCGGTGCTTGTCGTCCTGGCCCAGATCACGGTAGACGGCCAGTCGGCCGGCCGAGCGGATCACCAGGAAATCGTGGCCGGGTTCGGAGCCACGGATGGTCCATGTCGAACCGGGGCGGCGGACGGACAGGTTCATCTCTTCGGGGAGACTGATCTTGTTGGTGGTGAATTGCTTGCGGAGCGTGGTGTTCAGGTTGCCCCGATCGAGGTCATCGGCAAGGTCACCGGAGACGGTGAACAGGCGTTCGTTGAGATCGGCGGTCATTCCTTCGACGGCCGAGGACAGTGACGGGTCGAAGCCCAGCCCGAGCTTGCGGCCCCGTTCGGGTGTCAGCCGACCGCTGATCGCCAGAAAGGCCACGGCGAAAAAGGCCAGCACCGTCACCGATCGGCCACCTCGCGAAAACGCCAGGTCCCGTGGCTCGATGGTGTACTCCTGGGGAAACGAGACCTTGTACCAGTCCTGAGCGTTGAGACTCGCCAGCACCGCCGCGACCACCGCGGCTGGGGCCAGTTCCCGGGTCGCCAGGAGCGACAGCACGAACAGCCCCGCCAGCACGGCCACGTGCCCGTAGTCGGCTCGTCGACGGTTCAGGAAGATCGCGACCCCGGCGGCGACCAGCACCAGCAGACCGGCGATCACGTGGTAATTCAGCCACGACCAGTTTCCCCACTGCCCCCGGTGATAGACGATCGCCGTCAGCGGGTAGTGTTGCAGCCGGTCGATTGCAGTCGGTTGATCCAGTCCCAGCAGGTTGTAGGCCTGCAGAGCCGGGTACTCGGTTCCGTAGAGCACAAACGGGGCCAGCAGTGCGTCGACGTGGAAGGGGTTGACCAGGCAGGCCACTGCCACGCCACCGGTCACCTGCCAGTACAACTTCCGGTGTTCGTGTGAGGCCAGTCCGGGTCGGTTCACCCGGTTTCCCAGGTATTCGCCGAGGCCGTAGAGCAACAGCAACAGCAGGCCGATCCAGGCCCGGGGATCGAGGTTGACCCACAAAACCTGCACTCCGACCAGCGCCCACAGGTCACGAGACCGTCCCGAGAGTCCAAAGCGGTGCAGCAGCCACACCTGCACAGCCAGGCCCAGCAACGTCACCGATTCGGGGCCGGCCACGAATTGCGGGAACGCCGCCAACAACGCCACGGCGGCCATCACCGATGTCCACCAACTGGGCAGGCCCGGTCGAGAAATGTGGACCATGAGCCCCAGTGTCAGCCCGGCCATCACCGCGGCGAACAGCGTCAGGAAGATCTCCTGTCCGGGCAGGGCGTACAGGCCGGCCAGGATCAGATCGGTGCCCCAGCCGAGGTTCACCCACGCGCGATCGGTGGCCGTCAGGCTGAAGACGTCGTTTGAGGGTGGCAGCAGGCCGTGTGAGGCCATGTACTGGCCACTGGCAGTCCTGAGCAGAGTCGTTGTCTGATGAATCCCGTAGCAGCCCAGCAGAACCGCCAGCAGAACGATGGCCCAGCGGAGCATGAAGTCGCCCCGCTCGGCTTCCTCCTCGACCAACTCGGGCGTCAGAGGTTCCCACTCGGGGAGGTCCTCTTCGGAGGCCGTAGCCGGTTCTGACGACTCGGTGTCTTGAGCCACGTCGGGGGTGTTCGGTTCGGATTCCCCGTCAGCTGGCTCGGTCGACTCTGTCGAGTCGTCGACCGGGTCGGCGGTATCGTCATTGCGGGTCTCGTCGTCGTCGAATCTCACGGCGATGAATCCAGGAGAGAGAGGTGAGGGGAAGATAACAGGGGACTGTTGTTGGGGAACTCGTCAGCCGATTTGATCGGATCCGACCCAGGGACGGAGGATTTCGGGGATGCGGATCGTGCCATCGGCCTGCTGGTGGTTTTCGAGCAGGGCGATCAGGACTCTCGGGGTGGCCACGGCGGTGCCGTTGAGCGTGTGAACGAATTCTGTGCCCTTCTTGCCGGGAGTCCGGCAGCGGATGCCCAGCCGCCGGGACTGGTAGTCCGTGCAGTTGGAAGCCGAGGTGACTTCACCCCAGGCCCCGCCGTCTCCCCGACCGGGCATCCAGGCCTCCAGGTCGAATTTTCTGTATGCCGGTCCGCCCAGGTCGCCCGTACAGGTGTCGACCACTCGATAGGGGATTTCAAGTGCCTGGAACAGGCCCTCCTCGATTTCTACGACCTCATCGTGGAACGCGTTGGAAGCCTCGAGCGTCGGTTCCGTAAAACCGAACATCTCGACCTTGGTGAATTGGTGAACACGGTAGATGCCGCGAGTGGCCCGGCCGTGAGCTCCGGCCTCGGTGCGGAAACAGTGCGAGATCCCGGCACAGCGGAGTGGCAGGTCGTCGATTTCGAGGATCTGGTCTTTGAGCGCGCCACCGAGCGTGATTTCGGCGGTGGCGACCAGGCTGAGTTCGGAGTTTTCGATCGAATAGATCTGCGATTCGGGACCCCGGGGCAGAAACCCGATACCCTCGATGATCTCGTCTTTTGCCAGGTCCGGCGTGGTCATCAGGGTGAAACCGGCTTCGCGCAGCCGCGTGACAGCCAAATGCATCAGGGCCATCTCGAGCAGCACGGCCTCGTTCTTGAGGAAGTAGAAGCCGTGTCCGGCGACGCGGGATCCCGCGTCGAAGTCGATCAGGTCGTGTGTCTCGGAAATCGTCACGTGGTCCCGGGGTTCGAAGTCGAACTCGGGCACCTCCCCCCATCGCCTCAACTCGACGTGGCCGTCGTCGCCGAATGCGACCGGGGCGTCGGGGTGTGTCATGTTGGGGATGCGAGATTGCCTGCTTCGCAGGTCGGCTTCGACCTCGGCCAACTCGTCGTCCAATCCCTGCAATTGCTCTCGCAACTCGCGACCACGGGTGATCAGGGTCTGTTTGGCCTCGTCACTCTCGGCGGTGGGAATCTGGGAGGAGGTTGCCTTCTGCTCTCGCCTCAGCTCGTCGCCGGAAGTGATCAGCTCGCCACGACGTCCCCGGAGAGCGACGATCTGGTCGAGGTCGACTTCGACTCCGCGGTTGCGACAGTTTTCGGCCACAGGTTCGAGGTTGTCACATATGTACTGCAGGTCGAGCATCGATCCGCACGGGCTCCGACGAAGAGGTGTGGGGGGGACGGGAAATGTGTGTGCGGTGGATTGGAAAGAGGGGGTGAAGGAGCAACGGGGCGAGTTGGTCTCGGATCCACAGGCGTGTCGGCTGACGTGTCAGGCGGACAGAGGCAGGATTATCGAATTGCCCTCATGTTTTTAGTCGTCGTTGCCAAGTGGCATCACGTCGCTGTCGTCAATCTCGGAAAGCCGGAGATCTGGCAACTCCGGCAGGTCTGCCACCGACGCGGGCTCGGCCACCAGCAGGTCACCATCCGGTTCAGGCACGACCACCGGAACGTCCTGGCTGACATCGGCTGCCCCATCCGGTTCGGGTGCCAAGGCGTCCTCGTTCACGAACCGGAAGCGGACGTCGCCGATGGCCAACTCGTCGCCCGGACGCATTGTCCTGGCCCGCTCGACCCTCTGACCATTGATGTAGATGCCATTCATGCTCCCCAGGTCGCGGACCACCAGTTGGTCATTGACGATGGCCAGGCAACAGTGCTTACGCGACACGCGTTGGCTGTCGTTCAACACCACGTCGCACTCTTTGTCACGGCCGATGAAGATCACCGGCTTGTCGAGCGTGATCGACGCAATATCGGTGAGCGATTCGAGTCGAGCGGCCATGGCGTATCGGGGTTAGGACTGGTCGGGGAACAGCCGAGATCGTGGGTGGGCCGGCAAGGACACCGGGGGTGTCTTGCCGCTTCGTTCGGCAGCTTCCGCCGTTGAGTTCATTCTACACTCTAGGTTCGGCACGATACACATGTGGTTGTCCGGGATGGCGGAAGTCCCGAACCACACCGGTTGCGTCGCGTCAGGCAACCGGGCGAAAAGGGGCGAGACGGGACGAGATGGCCGGTGGTGCCGGTTGTGCCATCGTGGGAACGGTTCGGTGTCTCTCGGGTCAGCCGGTCGGGGGTGGCACACCCAGTGACTTGCCGCCGTCGATGCCGATCGCTGTTCCGGTGACCATGGCCGCCTGGTCGCTGACCAAAAACAGCACCGAGGCAGCGATCTCCTCGGGGTCGATCATCCGGTCCCAGGCCGCAGCCAGCGGACTGGCGTCGATCATCGCCCGGGTCATCGCGTCGGGGTCGGCGGCCGATTCGAGGTCGGCGTTCATCATCGCCGTGTCCCCGACCGGTCCGGGGCAGACGGCGTTGACCCGGATTCGGTCGGGAGCCAGGCACAGTGCCAGGCTGCGGGTCAGCCCGACCACCGCCAACTTGCTGATCGAGTAGACCGGATCGTGAGAACGGGGCAGCAACCCGGCATTGCTCGACATGTTGACGATGGCACCGCCGCCGGCGGCCCGCATTGGTCTCACCGCGTGTCGGCAGCCGAAGAAGGCACCCTTCAGGTTCGTGTCGATACACGCGTCCCAGTCCGCCTCGGTGACCTCCTCAACCGGTTTCACCATGCCGATTCCGGCATTGTTGACCAGGATGTCCAGCCGTCCTGTCCGCTGGACTGCCTCGTCGATTGCCGAGGACAACTCGGCTTCCCGTCGCACGTCGCAGGTGATCTCGACAATCCCCAGTTCGTCGAATCGCTCGGCGTTGGCCTCGATGTGTCGGAAGTCGGCGGCCAGCACCGTCGCTCCATGTTCGGCCAGCAGGATGGCTGTTGCCCGCCCGATTCCGTTGGAAGCGCCCGTAACGATGGCTGTACGCCCCGTGAGGTCAATGGTGACGGTCATGTGGTATCCCCGGTTGTCGTTTCAGCCGAATTCTCAGGAATTCCAGCCCGCTCGAGATAGCGTTCCAACGATGCTAGCAGATTGTCTGAACACGCCTATTCTCAACGGATCCAAAATAAGCACGGTGTGTTTCAACTTCCATTGCAATAACAGGTTGCGCCGATTCGTGTGGTTGGAATCCAAAAAAATCGACAAAATAGAGACGAAGGTTTTCGGTGCTATTGTGGTTACTTGGATGACGTGGGAGGCTGTCCGGATGGAGCTGACCGAATCGGCTCGCAATACGGGCCCAGGGAGACTGGAAGCGATGCAATTGAGGCGGGAAACAGGTCAAAAGGCCGTGTGGTGTCGGTTGCTGGTCGCTGCAGCGTTGCTGGCCACCTTGGTGGCCCCCGGCAGCGGTCATGCCGCTGACAGGAAGAAGTCGAGCGGGAAGAAGACCACGGTAAGAAAGTCGGCGACCGGAAAATCGTCACCGCGTCGCCGTGGCACATCCAGGGCGGCCCTGACCGGGTCGGCTCGCGAGATCGTCGACTACACCAACGGCCAGATCAAGCAGGGATGGACCGACAACGAGATCAAGCCGTCGGCCATGGCGAGTGACGCCGAGTGGATCCGGCGGGTGCACCTGGACCTGGTCGGTGCGATCCCGTCGCTGGAGACCGTCGAGGCGTTCCTCAAGGACCGAGACCCGGCCAAGCGAACCAAGCTGATCGACAACCTGTTGGATGATCCGGGTTACGTCCGCAACTTCACGACGATCTGGAGCAACCTGCTGATCGGTCGACGGACGCCACGGCGTGTCAGCCGTGGCGGGATGCGGAAATTCCTCCGCGAGGCGTTTGCTCGGAACCGTCCGTGGGACAAGGTCGTCTTTGACCTGGTCTCGGCCGAGGGCCATTTTGAACGTAATGGAGCGGTCAACTACCTGCTGGCTCAGATGACGATGCGGGACGACGGTGTGCAGGCGACCGCCAAGACGACGCGGTTGTTCATGGGGATCCAGGTCCAGTGCACGCAGTGTCACAACCACCCGTTCAACGACTGGAAGCAGAACCAGTTCTGGGAATTCAACAATTTCTTCCGTCAGGCCCGCCGTGTCGATCACCGCAAGTACGATCCCAAGAGCGGTCGCATGGTCGATGATTACTCGGAACTGGTCTTCACCGATTTCAACGAGAAGGTCTTTTTCGAGCAGCGGGCCGGTACGCTCCAGATGGTCGAGCCGCGGTTCTTCAAGACCCGGATCGATGCCAAGTCGTCGACCGATCTGCGGAAGGAGTTGGCCAGGCTGATGGTGGCCGGCGAAAACCCGTTGATCGCCAAGGCGATGGTCAACCGGATGTGGGGACAGTTCTTGGGCTACGGTTTCACCAAGCCGCTGGACGACATGGGTCCGCACAACCCGTCGACGCACCCGGAATTGCTCGATCGGCTCTCACGAGAATTCGTCAAGTCCGGCTACGACATCAAGCAACTGGTCCGGTGGATCTGCAATACCGAGTCGTATCACCTGACCAGTCGGTTGGGGGCTGGCAACGCGGTCGATAATCCGGCCGCCGGCGAGTCGCCGTTGTTCAGCCACATGTACGTCAAGGGTCTCGAAGCCGAGCAACTCTACGATTCGCTGATCATCGCCACCGGGGCTCACAAGGCGGGTGGTTCGGGCTGGGAGGAGTCCGAGCGGCAGCGGCAGACGTGGTTGCGCCAGTTCGTGATTGCTTTCGGGACCGACGAGAACGACGAGGCGACGACCTTCAACGGGACAATTCCCCAGGCGCTGATGATGATGAACGGAGACCTGGTTGATAAGGCGACCAGTGCCGAGCGGGGCAGTTTCCTGAACAAGATGCTCTCCGGACCCGGTACCGATGCCACTCGCGTCCGGCGTTTGTTCCTCTCGACACTCACCCGGGAACCCACCCGTCGCGAACTCGCGGCGGCTCAACAACTGCTCAAGGAAAACCGCAACAGCCCGATCACGGCCTACCAGGACCTCTACTGGGCGTTGCTCAATTCCAACGAGTTCATTTTCAACCACTAAGTCAAAACGGACACTCACCAGGCGGGAGAGACGTACTTGAGTTCGTCTCGGTTTTTGTAGGGACCCCGCGACAACACTTCGACGGGCCCCATAGAAAGGGAAAGACTGATGCACCTTCCGACACCCCAGGGCATGAGCCGACGGCACTTCATGCAACACATGGCCACTGCCGCCGCCACCGCGCCCGCTCTGCAGTTCATTTCGGACCTCAGGACGCACGCCGAGGACATCAAGAAGGCGCAGAAGGCCTGCATCCTGATGTGGATGGGCGGTGGACCTCCGACGATCGACATCTGGGACCTGAAGCCCGGATCGAAGAACGGCGGCGAGTTCCAGCCGATCGACACCAAGGGTGACTTGCAGATCAGCGAGCACATGCCCAAGACGGCGATGCAGATGGACAAGCTGAGCGTGGTCCGCTCGATGAGCACCCGCGAGGCCGACCACGGGCGAGGTCGCTATTACATGCACACCGCGTTCGTCCCCAATCCCACCGTCGTCCATCCGACGTTCGGTAGCGTGGTCAGCCAGGAACTGGGTGCGAAGCGGTCGTCGCTTGAGATCCCGGCTTTCGTGTCGGTCAACGCTCCTTCGGGCAGCCCCGGTTTTATGGGCGCCCGGCACGCGCCGTTTGTCGTCAGCAGCAATGGCCAGATCCGCAATGCCAGCCTCGGCGACAAGAAGGATCGACTTGGCCAGCGGCTGCGGATGCTCAGCGTCATCGAGACGAACTTCATCAACTCCAAGCGGGGCGAGATGCCCAAGGGCCACCGGGAGATCTACAAGAAGGCGGTCAACCTGATGACCAGCAAACAGATGGAGGCCTTCAAGGTGGCCGAGGAGTCGCAGGAGACCAAGGACGCCTACGGCACCGGCGGATTCGGCCAGGGCCTGTTGATGGCCCGTCGACTGGTCGAGACGGGAGTTCCGTTCGTCGAGGTCGGCATGGGCGGCTGGGACCTCCACAACAACGTCTTCAACACGCTGAGTACTCAGCGGCTGCCGCAGCTCGACCAGGGCATCGGCGCGCTGACGGCCGACCTGGCCCAGCGTGGCATGCTTGACGATGTGGTGCTGGTCTGGATGGGCGAGTTCGGCCGCACACCGCGGATCAACCAGAACGTCGGACGCGACCACTGGGCCGCGAGCTGGAGCGTGATGGTCGGCGGTGGCGGGCTCAAGGGCGGCCAGGCTGTCGGAAAGACCGACCGCGATGGAGTCCGCGTTGACGGGAAGGCCTACCTCCCCGGCGACATCTGGGCCACCGTGTCGCACGCACTGGGGATCCCGTCGAAGACCGTCCATCGGTCGAAGCGGGGACGCCCGATGAAGTTGGCCAACGGCGGCGCGCCGATCAAGGAACTGATCGGCTGACCGTCCGTCACTGGTCGTTTCACCGCTCGAGTCCTGGCTCGCATCAACCAGGCCGAGCGGTGATGGCGGCCGGGCGGTTCTGTTCGACGCATTTCAAGACACCCAACACAAATCCACCACGCTAGGATCGTCGCTCGTGTCCGATTTCCGGATCAGCACCGAGACCGAAGGGACCGAAGCCGCGGTGTCGGCTTCGGATCCCCGTGAGGAGTTCATCAAGCTCTTCACCAAGTACCAGCGACGCGTCTTCCTGTTCATCCTCTCGCAGGTCCCCAACCCGGTGGATGCCGAGGAGATTCACCAGGAGACCAACGTGATCATCTGGCGAAAGTTCGACCGGTTTGAACTGGGAACCAACTTCCTGGCATGGGCTTGCCAGATCGCCAGCTACGAGGTGTTGAAGTATCGCGAGCGTCAGCGACGTGACCGGCATCTCTTCAGCGACGAATTCGTCCGCCAGGTGGCCAGCGATGCGATCGAGCAGGCCGATGATCTCGAACAACGACGGCAGCACCTGGCTGTTTGTCTCAGCAAGCTGAGGAACGAGGATCGTGAGTTGATCCAGCAGCGGTATTCGGTCGGGAAATCGGGCAAGAGCGTGGCCGAGCTGATCGGTCGACCGATCAACTCGGTCTACCAGTCGCTCTCCCGCATCCGCCGCACGCTGCTGGAGTGCGTGAACCGACAGATCCAGGCACAGGCGACACCATGAGTGTCGACAGTCTCCAACATGAAGAACTGGTGCAGCTGCTCGAGGCGCTGTGCGAGGATCGCCTCGACGGTGTCCAGGGGGCGCGGCTCGAGGAGATCGTGCTTGGTGACGAGGACGCCCGGCGGGTGTATCTCGAGTACATCTCGCTGCACGGTACGCTCTATTGGGATGCCGCTCGTGCCATCGACGACGGGTCCGAGTTGGCCGGTGTCGAGGTGGCCGCAGCCGGTACGATCGGCACGCTGTCAGCCACCCGCCGCAGGGTTCTGTCAGCCGCGGCTGTGTTGACCGCCGCCGCCGCCGCCGCCCTGCTGCTGGCTGTCGGACTCTCGTGGTGGCCGGCCGGCCCATCCGGCGGCGCGGACGTCGCGGATGTCGAAACGTCCAATCCCCCGGTCGTCGACAGTGTCACGGACCCGCCCGTTGCCGGCAGTGAAACGTCGCGGCGGCAGCCGGCGACGATCGAGTCGCCGCCGGCACGCCCGTTGGCGAACAAGGTGGAGAAGAGAAACACCGTCGAGAGGGTGGTCTCGCCGGAGAGCATCGATCCGGACATCAAGTCCGCCACGAATCTCAGGCCCGGTGCCGGTTCACTGGACGAGATCGTCGGGTTTGTCGACGGCCGCCTGTCGGCACAGTGGCGAGAGTCCGAGGTCGTTCCCTCACCGGTCGCATTGGATGCCGAGTGGCTGCGTCGTATCTACCTGGACATTGTTGGCCACATCCCGCCGACCAGCGACGTGATCGCATTCCTGAAGGACCGCCGTCCCGAGAAGCGTGGCGAGGTGATCGACCGGTTGTTGGACGACACCGATTATGTCCGCCACTCGACCACCATCTGGTCCAACCTGTTGGTGGGTCGGGTCGAGCGTCGCGAGGTGAACCGACCGGCATTCGAGAAGTTTCTCCGCGAGTCGTTTTCCAGGAATCGGCCGTGGAACGAGGTGGTTGGTGAACTGGTGGCTGCTCACGGTCGCAACGATCAGAACGGGGCCACCAACTTCCTGTTGGCGCATCTGAACAACGACGCCACTCCGGCCACGGCGATCACCGCTCGCCTGTTCCTGGGGACCCAGGTCCAGTGCACCCAGTGTCACAATCACCCGTTCAACAACTGGCAGCAGCAGCAGTTTCACGGTCTGAGTGCCTTCTTCAAGAGCACTCGTTCCAAACCGGTTCGTGGAACGGACGCCTACGCATTGGTCAGCGAGCCGTTTGAAGAGCACCCGTTTTACGAGGATCGCCGGGGCGTGCTGCACATGGCTCCGGCGCGGCTGGGTGGCCAGAGAGTGGACCTGGAGGGGAACGAGCATCCCCGAGGTGAACTCGCCCGCCTGATGACCGGAGACAGCGATCCCCGGCTGGCTCGGGCGATGGTCAACCGCACCTGGGCCCGGTTGCTGGGTCACGGGTTCACAACCCCGGTCGACGACATGGGGCCGCACAACCCGCCGTCGCATCCCAAAGTGCTCGATCGTCTGTCTCGGGAGTTCGTTGCCAGTGGTTTTGATGTGAAGCGGTTGATCCTCTGGATCTGCAGCACGCGGGCCTACGGTCTGACCAGTCGGATGACGGCCAAGAACCGTGTCGACCACCCCGAGACCAGCCAAGTACGGCTCTTCAGCCACGTGTACACCAAGCCGATGAGCGTCGAGCAACTCTACGATTCCCTGCTGGTGGCCACGCAGGTCGATCGCACAACCGCCAGTGACTGGGAGAGCGTGGCGGCCAACCGCCGTCGCTGGCGATCGCAGTTCGTCTATTCGTTCGAGACCGATGAGAACGACGAGGTGGTGACGTTCGACGGGACGATCACTCAGGCGATGATGATGATGAACGGCCCGTTGATCCGTGAGGCGTTGTCGCAGCAACCCGGTTCGTTCTTCCACCAGGTTGTCCACGCTCCGGGAAGTGACATCGACCGGGTGAAGCGGTTGTGCCTTTCGGCTCTGGGCCGTTTCCCGTCGTCGGCCGAGATGAAGGCAATCGCAGAGATGCTGCCGCTGCGATCTTCCGCACAGGCACGCCAGGCCCCCGCCTCGGGCCCCCTGGCCGAAGGCCTCCAGGACGTCTTCTGGGCCTACCTGAACTCAAACGAGTTCATCACGGTTCCGTAGGTCGCCGTCGCAGGTGCGGTTTTCCGGAACGGCCCTCGGGTGTGAGGCTCAAGCGACCAGGTCAGCCGGTCGAATCGGCCATGTCGAGCAGTTCCTGCTCGGTGATGACGCGGACTTCGAGATCCCGGGCTTTGGTCAGCTTGCTGCCGGCGTCGTCGCCGGCGACCAGCAGGTCGGTTTTCTTCGAGACGCTGCCGGTCGACTTGCCCCCGTGCTCACGGATGAACTCCTTGATCTCGTCACGGGTGAATTGTGTCAGGGCACCGCTGACGACGATGGTCATTCCGTCCAGTGGCCGGGAGGCTTCGGCGGCGGACTCGGGGATCGGGTCGCCCTGGTGCAGGCCGAGTTCGCGGAGATCGTCCACGACAGCCTGGCTGATCGGCGAGTGGAAGAACTGGTGGACGCTCTCGGCAATCACCGGACCGATATCCTCCACCCCGGACAATTGCTCGACCGACTGCCCACCGATCGACTTGACCGTGCCGAATCGATCGGCCAGGACCCGGGCGTTGGTGCCACCGACGTGGCGGATGTTCAAGCCGGTCAACAGTCGCCACAACGGTCGGGTCTTGGAGTCCTCGATTGCCTCGAGCAGGTTGTCGACCGACTTCTCGCCCATTCGTTCCATCTCGATCAACGTCTCACGGTGGCCACCCAGGCGGTAGATGTCTCCCAGGGAGGTCAACAGTCCCGCCTCCAGCAAGCTCTCGATCAACTTGATTCCCAGTCCCTCGATGTCCATTGCCGCGCGGGAGGCGAAGAACCGCAGGTTCTCCCGCAACTGGGCCGGACAGGCAGGGTTCGGACAGCGGATGTAGACTCCCCCCTCGTCCTGCACCACCGCAGTTCCGCATTCGGGGCATCTCTTGGGGAAGCGGAACCGTTTCTCGGACCCGGTGCGGCTGTGCTCCTCGACACGGACCACGTGGGGGATGACCTTGCCGGCCTTTTCGACGACCACGGTGTCACCGATCCTGATCCCCAGTCGCTTCAACTCGTCCCGGTTGTGCAGGCTTGATCGCGAAACCGTTGTTCCGGCGATCTCGACCGGATCCATCTCGGCCACCGGCGTCAACGTGCCGGTCTTGCCGACCTGAATCGTGATGTCGCGGATCGTTGTGGTTCCGGTGTAGCGTTCCCACTTGTAGGCGATCACCCAGCGGGGGCTCTTGCTGGTCGCACCCAGCCGTTGGCGTTGTTCGAGGTTGTTGAGTTTCAACACCAGCCCGTCAACCTCGAAATCCAACGCGTGCATGTTGTCCATCAGCGTCTGGGCGTACTCGCGAGCCGAGGCGATGTCGGGACGGGTCTCGACGCCCGGAGTGGCGGGCAGTCCCATGCGGGCGACCGCTTCGAGGAACTCGGTGTGCGTCCGGTACTCGCCGCCTTCGATATGCCCGGTTGAGTGGGCAAAGAAGCGGACCTTCCGCTGGGCACAGAGGTTGGGATCGAGCAGTTTCAGTGCTCCGGCACACGTGTTCCGAGGGTTGGCGTAGGCCGTTTCGCCACGTTTTTGTTGTTCGGCCTGCAGCCGGGTGAAGTCCGAATTGGCGATGTAGGCTTCGCCGCGGATTTCGATCACGTCGGGCCATGGTCTCTCGGCCAGTCTCAGCGGGACACCTCGAATCGTACGGGCATTGTGAGTGATGTCGTCCCCCTGGACACCGTTGCCGCGGGTCAGTCCCTGCACCAGGACACCGTTCTCGTAGATCAGTGACACCGCCACTCCGTCGATCTTGTACTCGAGGGTGTACTCGAGCGATTCGTTCTCATCGAGCAGCTTGAGGATGCGGGCATCGAATTCGTGCAGTTCTTCGTCCGAGAAGGCGTTTTCGATCGAGAGCATCGGCACCCGGTGAGTGACCGTCTCGAACCCTTCGATCGGCTCGCCCCCGACTTTGTGTGTCGGGCTGTCGAGGCTGTCGTATTCGGGATGAGCCTTCTCGAGCGACTGCAACTCGCTCATCATCCGATCGTACTCGACGTCTGTCGCCCCGGGGGTCGCTTCGACGTAGTACAACCGGTTGAGTCGTCGGATCGTCTCGCGTAGAGACTCAATCTGATTCTGGATGGACTGGTTCATTCTCGTCCGTGGAGTCGGTGGCCAGTTCGGGTGTGTCGCCCTGGTCGCCGGCCATCGCGAAGAACGCCGAGGCGAGAATCGCGATCACCTCGGCCACCAACAACCAGCCGGCGTTCTCGTCGAAGGCGGCCCGGGTTGATGACAACGACGCGGGGCCGAGGACCGAGGCGATCATCGCCAGGATCGTGATCACGAACAGCCCGCCGGCGATGATCGTGATGCGGAAGAACGGGTTGAGTGGTTCGGCCGTTGCCTCGGCATCCGAGGGTGTCGACGGGGAGGCAGCCGGGTCGTTCATGACACGAGGATCCGATGATCCGGCCGTCGCGTCAACTGCGGGTCCGCCGTGGTCAGCAGGGAAACGTCTGTCCGCCGCCGTCGACCCGCAAGACCTGGCCACTGATGAACCCCGATGCCTCGGTGCAGAGGAATCCGACCACGCCGGCCACCTCGTCCGGACGCCCGTAGCGTTCCAGGGTTCCCTGTTGCACCATCATCTCATCGTCGATCGGGTTGATCCTCAGGAATCGCTCGGTCACCGTGCCGCCCGGCGCGACGCAGTTGACCGGGATGTTGTGCTGGCGAAGCTGGTCGGCCAGGCAACGGGTGTATTCGTGCAGGGCGGCCTTGGCGACCGAGTAGATGGCGCCGAAGGTCCGGCCGGAACAACCGGCGATGCTGCCGATGGTGATGATTCGTCCGGTGTTGCGTTGGATCATCCCGGGAGCCACCTCGCGGCAGCAGAGAATGCTGCCCAGCAGGTTTCGATCCATCACGCTCTGGTAGTCCGCGAGCGAGATGTTCAGGCAGTCGTCGTTTTCGGGGCGGCCTCCCTTGCCGACGGAGGTGCCGGCGGCACCGATGTCACCCCCGGCACAGCAGACCAGGATGTCGATTTGTCCGAAACGGTCCCGGACCTCGTTCGCGGCCCGTTGCACGTCCTGTTCGATTGTGACGTCGCACCAGCAGGCCATCGCCTCGCCCGGACCCGATTCGGCGACGTCGGCGGCCACCTGTTCCATCGACTCGCCTTCGCCGAATGTCCTGGGGCTGTCTTGTCGAGTGCCGTGGACGGCCACGTTGGCACCCAGGCGGACCAGTTCCTCGGCCATCACCCGGCCGAGGCCTCGTGACGAGCCGGTGATCCATGCGGTTTGTCCGGCGAGAGGTGGTGACATGGTGAGCGGGCTCGAAGGGAAGGGGGCGTGAACCGGTGGAGACTCTAGCTGGGCGTGTCACTGGTCAGGCCTTCGGATTCGGCACGGGCCTGTTCGAGGTCGTGTTCGGTCATCATCCTGGCGAGCTCGGAAAAACTCACCCGCGGCTCCCACCCCAGGATGCGACGGGCCTTCTCGGAGTTTCCTCGCAGAGCGTCGACTTCGATCGGTCGGAAGAACCGCGGGTCGATCTCGACAAAATCGTTGTAGTCCAGGTCGAGATGGCCGAAGACCTCGTCAAGGAATTCTCGGACCGAGTGGGTCTCGCCGGTGGCGATGACGAAGTCGTCGGGTTCGTCGTGCTGGAGCATCAGCCACATCGCTTCGACGTAGTCGCCGGCGAAACCCCAGTCGCGACGACCTTCGAGGTTTCCGAGAGCGAGTCGGTCCTGGAGTCCCAGCTTGATGCGGGCAGCGGCGCGGGTGATCTTGCGGGTCACGAAATGTTCGCCCCGCCGGGGCGATTCGTGGTTGAACAGGATCCCGTTGGTTGCAAACAACTCGTAGGCCTCGCGGTAGTTGACCGTTTGCCAGTAGGCAAAGACCTTGGCACAGGCGTAGGGGCTGCGAGGATGAAAGGGAGTCGATTCGTCCTGCGGCGAGACGGCGTTGCCGAACATCTCGCTGGAGGACGCCTGGTAGAACTGCGGTGAGCGGCCGCTGGCGTCACGGTGCTGTCGCATCGCCTCAAGCACCCGCAGGGCACCCAGTCCGGTGACGTCGGCGGTGTGGACTGGCAGATCGAACGAGACCCGCACGTGGCTCTGGGCACCCAGGTTGTAGACTTCGTCGGGTGACACCTCGTTGAAGACCGCGGCGATGCGCGAGGCATCGGTCAGGTCGCCGTAGTGCAGCTGACAGCGGGGATCGCACAGTTCGCGTCGACCATAGGGGACCATCCCATGGACGTCGTAGTCGCGATCGAGCAGAAACTCGGCGAGATACGATCCATCCTGACCCGAGAGTCCGGTGACCAGAGCGACGCGATTCACAATGACTCCTGTTTCGTCGGCCAGCCGATCCCAGCTAAGATGACCCAGCAGGAACGTGGTGGCGACAGGTGGCCGCCATGGTGGAAAAATCGAGTATGAATGGCAGCGAGCGAGAGCGTCAAGCGATGCTCCGAAGGTGCCCCGGCGGCCGGCCGGACTCTCCCGCGACTCACTGATGGGCTGTTGATGAGCGATTCCATGAAGCCCGTCTCGCCGGGTCGGTCGAGCGAAGGTTTCGCCTGGAAGTCGTGGGCGGCATGGTTGGCCGCCTGGGCAGCGGGACTGGTGTTCGTGGTGCCTATCGAACTGGAGCGCTGGCGGGCCGCTCCGGGCGATGGTCTCGAAGCCGTGCTGGTCGGAATCAACGTCGACACGGCACCCTATCTGTTGTGGTTGGTGTTGGGGCTGCTGATGGCTCCGTGGCGATTCGAACGGTTGTTGGCCACCGGCGGTCGAACCACCCGCCTGGCTGCCTGGTGGACGGCTCCAGCCGGCCGGGGCGGAGTGGGCGTGGTCATGTCGGTGCTGCTGGTCGGGGCCAGCTCCCTGGCGGCCAGCCTGCACGTTGCGTCTTACCCGGTTGCCGGCCCCGGCACGGCGGAATTCGGCAGCCTGCCGCCGGCGTTTCACGACGAGTACAGCTACCTGTTCCAGGCCCGCACGTTCGCCGAGGGAGAATGGGCCAACCCGGGGCACGCTTCGGCCGCCCGGCTGTTCGACCAGATGCACGTGCTGAACGAAGACGGAGTGTTTGCCAGCCGGTATTTCCCCGGTGTCGGGGCGTGGATGGCCCCGTTTGTCGCCTGGGGAGAACCGACCTGGGGCCACTTCCTGGCCGGCCTGATCACGGCGGTCGCGGTGCTGGGCGTCGGACGAGAACTGGCCGGCAACGGGGTCGGCCTGTTGGCCGGGTTGCTGACGGCTGCGGCTCCGGGCATGGCCTTGTTCAGCAATCTCCTGCTGTCTCACCACCCGGCGCTGGCCGGGTTGTCGGTGTTCGTGTACGGGTTTCTAAGGATGCAGCGGACCGGGGTCACCGGGTGTGGGTTGGCTGCCGGTTCGGGCCTGGCCCTGGCGATGCTCTGCCGTCCGTTGACGGCCGCCGCCGTGGGGCTGCCGTTCGGCTGCTGGCTGGCGTGGTGGTGGATCCGCGGCGACGATGAAATCCGGACCGGTCGTCGCCATGTGCGGGTGGCGTCCGTCGGTGTGCCGGTGCTGCTGGGGTTGGCCGTGATGGGCTGGTACAACCACCAGTTGACCGGCGACTGGTCAACCACGCCGTACCGGGTTTTCACCGACACCTACACGCCGCGGCACGTCTTCGGGTTCGACAATGTCGTCCGAGGAGAACGGCGGATCGCCGAGATGGATGCCGTGTCCCGCGAGCGAGTCCTCGATCACTACGACCGGTGGGCCGAGAACCTGGATCGTGACCTGGCGGTTCGCAACGTGCTCAGCCGTGTGATCGAGTCGGGCAAGTGGACCGTCGGGTTGGTCACACTGATGATGACCTCGGTGGTTCTGCTGATCGGCTTCCTGCTCGGGGCGGTGCCGTTGCCGGGGCGACGTTGGCTGCCGATCGTGTTGGCCATCGTCTCGCTGCACCTGGCTCACGTGCCGTACTGGTACGCGGGGATCATGAACTGGCACTATGTTTTCGAGAGTGCGCCGTTGTGGTGCCTGCTGGTGGCCGGCGTGACGGTTGGGCTGTGGCAGATGGCTCGTCGAGTCGGTCGTCCGGGACTGGCGCTGGCGTGGACGGGCCTGTTGCTGGTCTCACCGGTAACGTCGTACCTGTCGTTCGACCCCGTCTGGTCACCGTCGGTGGTCGGATTGGCCGTCCGCGAGGTCGGGTTTGCTCGGACCCGCCATGCGGAGTTTCTTGATCTTGTGTCCCGGCGGGTGGCGAAAGATCGCGCACTGGTGCTGGTCGATCCCGACCCGACCGACCGTCACATCGACTTCGTCGTCAACCAACCGACGCTCGACACTCCTGTGCTGGTGGGACGCTATGTGCCGAAGCTGGTGCCGATGTCGAAGGTGCTGAGGACGTTTCCCGACCGCCGGGTGTTCGTCTTTGATGTCCAGGCCGGACGGCTGAGGGAGGTTCGGCGGTGAACGCGACAGGTGGAACGAGCCGGGCGCGGACCTGGCGAATCGGCGACACCACGCACGTCCTGGACGGTGATCCGTGGTTGATGGGGATCCTGAATGTCACCCCCGACAGTTTCTCCGACGGCGGCGAGCACGTCTTGCTCGAAGCGGCCGTCGACCGGGCTCGTGCGATGGTCGACTCGGGAGCAGCGATGATCGACATCGGCGGCGAGTCGACTCGGCCGGGGGCAGAACCGGTCGAGACCGCCGAAGAGCTGCGGCGGGTGCTGCCGGTGGTCGAGGCGGTGGCTGCCGAGGTGGAGGTCCCCGTGTCGATCGACACGATGAAGGCCGAGGTGGCCCGGGCTGCTGTCGAGGCGGGTGCCAGTGCCGTCAACGACGTCTCGGGGCTGGAAGCCGACCCGGAGATGGTCGCGACGTGTGTCGAACTGGATGTGGCGGTCGTCTGCATGCACATGCAGGGCAGACCCCGGACGATGCAGGACGATCCGGTTTACGAGGACGTGGTCGAGGAAGTGGCGAGTTATCTCGAGAGTCGGCTCGAGAGTCTGGTGTCGGCCGGGTTGCCGGCCGAGCGGGTGGTCTTCGACCCGGGGATCGGTTTCGGCAAGACCGCCGCTGACAATCTTCAACTGCTGTCTTCGATCGACCGCCTGCACCGGGCCGACCGTCCGGTGCTGGTGGGTCATTCCAGGAAGCGGTTTCTCTCGAAACTGCTGGGCCGTCCTGTCGAGGAGCGTGTGGCAGGAACGATCGGTGTGGCCGTGGCCCTGGCCGAACAGGGGGCCGAGATCATCCGGGTCCACGACGTGGCCGCGGTGCACGACGCGCTGGTGGCCTGGCGGGTCGTTGGTGAGCAAACCTAACGAGCCGGCCGCTGGGGGCTACTCGTCGCGTGGCGGCCGCATCATCAGCGAATCGGTCGCTTCGACCGCACGCTTGCCCTCGAACAGCACGCTGAACACCTCGGCGGTGATCGGCATTTCGATGCCCTGCTGTTGGGCCAATTCGTGAACGCTTCGGGTGGTCCAGACCCCCTCGGCCACCGCGTCCATGCTCTCGAGGATCTCCTCGAGTGTCTCGCCGGCTCCCAGTCTTTCGCCCACCTTGCGGTTGCGGCTGTAGGGGCTGGCACAGGTGGTGATCAGGTCGCCCATGCCGGCAAGTCCGGCGAAGGTCTGTGCCTCGGCTCCCAGCGAGGTGCCGAAACGGGTCATTTCAACCAGTCCGCGGGTCATCAGTGCGCTCTTGGCGTTGTCGCCGTAGCCCAGTCCATCGCAGATGCCCGCGGCGATGGCGATCACGTTCTTCAACGCGGCGGCCAGTTCAACGCCGATGATGTCGACGTTGGTGTAGACGCGGAAGCGGTCGGTGGTGAAGGTCTGTTGGACGCGACGGGCCAGGGCCAGGTCTCCGCTGGCGGCCACCACGCTGGCCGGCAGCCTGCGACTGATTTCCTCGGCATGGCTCGGTCCGCTCAGCGACACCACCGCTCGACTGCCCAGCACGTCGCCGATGATCTCGCTGGGCCGTTGGAACGTCTCATTCTCGATCCCCTTGATCACGCTGACGACCGGCCGGTCGTCGGTCAGGTCGGCGGAAATCTCGGACAGACAATCGCGGAGGAAGGCGGTGGGGACGGCCATCACCAGCAGGTCGCTGTCGGCCACGGCTGCGGCGATGTCCGCGGTGATCTCGACCGATTCCGGAATCGTGATCCCCGGCAGCAGCCGCTTGTTTTCACGGATTGTGGCCATGTCTGCGGCGTGGTCGGCATTGCGGGCCCAGAGACTGACGTGTTGCTCGGGGTTTTCGGCGAGGACGATCGCGCAGGCGGTCCCCATCGCTCCTCCACCGATGACCGTGATGCGGCTCGACATCGTCTGTTGCTCAATTCGTTCCGAATCCGGCCGTCTGCACCGGTGACGACCACCGACGAGGGCATTCTAGACCAAGCGGAGGTGCAACAGAAGAGAGCGTCGCACGAGCCAAACGTGGGCCGTCGGGGGCGTTGGAGAGAGGACTGGGAGGACGGGGGAAATCTGGTGTTGACGCATTTGGCGACATGAAGACAATTCGCATTCGCTGCCCTCTCTCCTACTCCACTCCCGCGTTCCGCAGGTGCGACTGTGACTGCGCCCGTCAAAATCCTCGTCTCGTTGTGTCTGGTCATTCCGGCGGGGGCCTCGGCATCCGAGCCAAGCCTGCTGGTCGATACTGTGGTCCGTGCTCAATCGCCGATGGCAACGGCCCCGACCGTTCCGACATACGCACCGGTGTACGCGCCGACCTACGATCCGACTCCGGCGGGGTGGTATCCCGCGGCCACGCAGCCGATGACGTGGATGGCGATGCCGGTGCTGCAGACGGGGAACCCGATGGGGATTGTCCCGGCACCCGGTGTCCAGGCGGCCCCGTGGGCGGCACAGCCCACACCGGGGCAGGTGCCCGGCGGCATGACTTTCGGGGCCCATTCCAGCCTGCAGCCCTATCGGCTCAATGCCTGGACCGGTCGGGTTGAGAGTGGATTCCTTCCCAGGGAAAGAACCGAGGGACGGTTGGGACAATTCGGCGTGACCGAACTCGACGTGGAACTGGAATTCTCGGGACTGTTCATGCCCGGCTGGATCTTCAGCTTCACCCAGATCATCGACACCCGGTGGTGGGATGGGCCGAGTGATCCCGGAGTCGATGCGGCTGACCCGGGTAACGGCTTGTCGTCCCAGGTTTACCGGATCGGCTGGGACCTGGAACTGGCCACTATCAACCAGGGGGCCTACAGTGCCCAGCTGGCCTTCACGCCTTCGCTGGCCACCGACTTCGACAGCGGAGTCGATTCGGATTCCTGGCTGTTCGATGGCCGTGCCGTGATCTACTACCAGTATCCGGGCATGACGATCGCCCTGGGTGTTGGATATTGGGACCGGGTCAAGGACCGCGTGATCCCCTACGCGGGTGTGATCTTCAAGCCCGATGCGATGTGGGAATGGCAGTTGATGTTCCCGCAGTCACGGATCAGCGTCTTCCTGGGCAACTACGGCGGCAACTCGAGCTGGATGTACACCAAGGCCGAGTACCATGTCGAAGCCTATGACGTGACGGTCCAGCGGACCCATGGTTCTGCGGCGGTCCGCGACCAGGTGGAATTCGAGGACTACCGCCTGATGATGGGATTCCGGTCCGAGGCGCTGCAGTACTCGAGTTTCATCGAGGCTGGCTGGGTCTTTGGTCGCGAAGCCCGTTTCGCCGGATCGACGCCGGGGTTCGACATCGTCGACGGTTTCATTGCCCGAGCTGGTGTCAGCTTCTGAGCCGAAAACGGGTCCCGCGGGGCTTTGCGAGAGGCTGCTTCCAAGCGGGAGATGCGGGTGAGTTCGCCGGTCGCGATCGTGCTGGCTGCCGGCGAAGGCCGACGGATGCAGTCGGACCTGCCCAAGGTGTTGCACACCGCGCGGGGGCGTCGGTTGGTCGACTGGGTGCTCGATGCCGCTCGTGCCGCCGGCGTCACGCGAATGGTGGTGGTCGTGGGCCACAAGGCCGACGAGGTGCGTGCGGCCCTTTCGGATCAACCCGACGTGTCGTTTGCCCTGCAGGCCGAACAACTGGGAACCGGTCATGCGGTCTCGATGTGTCGAGACGCTCTGTCTGACCATCACGGCCCGATCGTGGTGCTCAACGGAGACATGCCGTTGATTCGCGGCGAATCGATCGGGGCACTTCTGGATGCACAGCGGCAGAAGTCGGCCGCCTGCGTGGTGGGGACGGCCCGGACCGAGGCGAACGTGGGGTTGGGGCGAATCGTGCGCGACGAGCGTGGCGAGTTTGTTCGTATCGTCGAGGAGATCGATGCGACGCCGGAGGAGGCGGCGATCGAGGAGATCAACACGGGCTTGTACGCGTTCGACGGTCCACGGTTGTGGGATGCGCTGTCCCGGGTCGAGCCGAACAACCAGCAGGGACAGTTCTACCTGACCGACTGTGCAGAGATTCTGCTCTCCGACGGACGTCGGGTGATCGCCTCGTGTTCGCTGGACATCAAGGAGGCGATGGGTGTGAATACTCCCGAGCAACTGGCCGAGGTCGAAGCATCGCTGTCGGGCACTTGACAATCGCAGGTGGGTCGGGCAGAAATGGTGCGCCGTGGGGATCTTGGGCCGCGCCGACCGTGGTACCGGATTCGGTTTGCGGAGGGGGGGCATGTACGATCATCTGACGCTGATCAGCGGTCGCGGCCATCCGTCATTGAGTCAGGAAATCTCCGAACACCTGGGCCTGCCGCTCGGGGCGGTCGAGGTGGCTGATTTTCCCGACGGCGAGATCAGTGTTCAGCTGGATCACAACATCCGCGGGCGTGACGTGTTCCTGGTCCAGCCGACCGGTCCCCCGGCAAACGACAACCTGATGGAGTTGTTGATCCTGATCGACGCCTGCCGCCGGGCCAGTGCTGCGAGGATCACCGCGGTGATCCCCTACTTCGGCTACGCACGGCAGGATCGCAAGGATGCCGGGCGGGTGCCGATCACCGCCAAGCTGGTTGCCAACCTGATCGTGCAGGCCGGGGCGGATCGCGTGCTGACGATGGATCTGCATGCGGCACAGATCCAGGGGTTCTTCGATGTCCCCGTCGATCATCTCTATGCGGCCCCGATTCTTGACGAGTACTTTCAGTCGCTGGGCCTGCCCCCCGAGGAAATCGTGGTCTTGAGTCCCGACGAGGGAAGCATCAAGCGGAGCCTCACGCACGTTCGCGAATTGGGCGGGTCCCTGGCGATTGTCGACAAGCGGCGAAGCAGTGCGACCGAGACCGATCAGGCGAACCTGATCGGAGGCCCGATCGCCGGCCGCACGGTACTGATCTTCGACGACATGATCAGCACGGGGGGATCGATCGTGGGAGCCGTCGAAGTGGCTCGGGAACACGGTGCCCGCGAGATCTACGTCAGTGCCACTCATGCGGTGCTTTGTGGTCCAGCTCCGGAAAGGCTCCGTGAGGCGGGTATCAAGCAATGCGTATTCACCAACAGCCTGCCGCTGTCGGCCGAAAAGCACTTGCCGGACATGATAGTGGTCTCGGTGGCACCGCTGCTGGGTGAGGCGATCCGGCGGATCCACCGAAACGAATCGGTCAGCGGGCTGTTCGGCTAGGTCGCCTGCCCGGTGAGACCTGTGTCGGGAGCGTAGTCGCGAAGGAACGCGTTGCTGGTTTCGAGGTCGGGGATCAGGCAGGGGTGCTTGTACTGTTCGAGACTTCCACCTTGCTTCTGCCGCCGCTTCGAGGCGAACCGGGACCAGCTGCCGGTGGGGATCCGGGTCAATTGAAGCGGTGCCAGCCGTCCCGAGTTTCGTTTCTCGCGATACTCCATGTTGAGTTCCTGCAGGCTCCGGTCAACTCGATCGGCCAACTGGTCCCACGACGAGGAAGCCGACGTGTCGGCTTCCTCGATCACCAGCCGGTAACCGGGCGGCTCACCCCAGACTGGCATCGCGGTGAACTGGTCGAGTTCGATTTCCAGACCGTCGGCACCGAGCCGGACGGATTCGACGACCTGTGATTCGGAGATCTTCTCGCCGGTGATGTTGGCGATGTGGGCGCCTTTGTGCAGGAATCTCAGCAGAGGCGTTGTTCCGCAGAAGCCCGTGCAGCGAACCACGTCGCAGATGTCGTAGCGATAAAGTCCCGAACCGGTCGTCAGCAGGATGTAGTAGTCGGTGTCGATGTCCAGTTCGTGGGCTTCGAGCACCGTCGGGTCGGATGTGCCGTACTCGTCGGCCGGGATGAATTCGTAGAAGTTCGAAACGACATCCAGCACGCCGTCGCAACAGTTGTCCTCGAGCGGAATAGTCATCCGCCCCTCGCTGGCATGCAGGCCGTGGTCGCGGGTCACCACGTCGCCGTAGCACTCGCGGACGGCGTCGAAGTACGCGGCGCAGCTTCCACCGGTCCACACGGCCAGGAACCGCATCTTGTCCCAGTAGTCTCTGGGATGGAGGCCGCCGGTTCGCTCGACGATCCCTTCCAACTCGGCGGCTCGGCGACGTCGCGGCCTGAGTCGACCAGTCAACTCGGAACGGATATCCCGGGCGATCTCGAACTCGCTGCTGAGAGTGCCGTCGGCGATGTCACGAATCAGCGTTTCGCGGTGCTCGTTGGCGAAGCGGGCCACGTGCAACAGCGTGCTGGGGTTGGCGGTGGTCACTGTGCCGACCCGGCCGTCGGCGACCGCTGACCGCATCGCCGCGTAGTACTTGGCCTCGGGATTCTCGATCCGCGCCACCGCGAAGGGGATGGTGTACATGAAGCGAATCACGAACGGAGACTGCATCATCACGGCCAGTCCGCTGATGTTCCCGCACGGGGTGCCGCCCTCGGAGTGAAACTGCTCATGGTGGCTGACGAACTGGACGATCTTCTGGCCGGTGGCAGCGAAGTGGTCGTCGTAGGCGAAGATGGCCCACGTTTTCCAGCCACGGCGGTAGTCGTCCATGAACCGGCGGCTGACCGGGATGAACTTGGCTTCGGCGGTGGTCCCGCTGCTGAGCGTGAACATCAGCAGCGGGTTGTCGGGGCCGAGCATCGCGGCCTGGTTGCCGGCCTTGAGTTGCTCGATCCAGGGCCGGTAGTGTTCGTAGTCGGACACCCCGATACAGCGGCGGAACTCCTCGGTGCTGGTTGCCCGGTCGAGACCGTGCTCGCGTCCGAAGTCGCTGGGGCCATTGAGCCTCAGCAGGTCTCGCAGGACGCCCTGCTGAGTAGTCCGGCAGTCGGCCGTGGCGGCCAGGAACTGCCGGCCGAGTCTCCTCATCCGCCATCGGGGAAAAGTGCCCGCCAGCGATTGCAAGGTGGAGCGGATATCCATCGGCGGGTTGGAGGGAGTTTGGGAGACGCGTTGACTGGTCTGCTACGAACTATTCGGACTCCTCGGTCGCATCCTGCGCCTCTTCGCCCAGTTCACCCTCTCCCTCTTCCTCTTCCTTCTTCTTCTTTTTCTTCCGGCCGATCACGCTCTTGATGACACGAACCTTGGGGAGTCCGAAAGGACTCTGGCCATCCTGCCAGCGATCCTCGAACTCGAGTTTCTCGATTCGCTCGCTTCTCTTCAGCACGTTGCGGGTACGCTCCAGCCGTCCCGTGCGGCGAAGGCTCTTGTCGATCGTCACCGTGGCATCTCCCCGGGTCGGCGCGGTAGAGTCGGTTCGAAACCCATCTACAGGGCACCCGGCCGGACTTGCGCCGAAACTCTGAAACTCAATCGTAGGACGACGTTGCTTCGAATGCAACCGCTGCATTTTGGGGCGAGTGAGTGGCCATGGGGCTGTTTGACACGAATTTCACCTCGATCGACTGGGCCATCGTTACGGTCTACCTCGCTGGTTCGATCCTGATCGGACTGTGGGCCAACCGTTTCGTGGGTGGGCTCTCCGACTACCTGGTCGCCGGCCGCACGTTACGGATCCGCCTGGCCCTGGCGACGATGACCGGCACCGAGTTGGGCCTGGTGACGGTGATGTACGTCGCGGAACTGGGCTACACCAAGCAGTTCGCATCGCTGTACCTGGCGGTGATCGAGGTGGGCGGGCTGGCGGTGATCGGGCTGACCGGGCTGGTCGTCTATCGGCTGCGACAGGAGGCGGTGTTGACGGTTCCGGAGTACTACCAGCGGAGGTATACGCAGACGGTCCGCGTGGTGGGGGCGGTGATGATGGTGCTGGCCGGGGTGCTCAACATGGGTGTGTTCCTGAAGGCCGGGTCGCTGTTTGTTGTGGGCGTGACCGGACTCGAGGATCCGGTCGCGCTGAAGTTGATCATGACGGGCCTGTTGCTGCTGGTCCTGTTCTACACCGTGCTGGGCGGGATGGTCTCGGTGGTGATCACCGACCTGGTCCAGTTCCTGGTGCTGGGGATTGGTTCGCTGGTGGTCAGTGGCTTCGTGCTGAATGAACTGGGTGGGATCGACGGCCTGTGGGAACTCAGTGGCACCACCTACATCGACCCGTTTTTGAACGACAACCCGGTGACGGAGGCTGCCGGCGACGGGGTCGGCCCGTGGATGCTGACGGCCCAGTGGGTGACTCTGTCGATCGCGGTGATGTTGTGGCCGGCCACCGTTTCGCGAACGCTGGCGGTCAAGTCGCCGACCGTGGCTCGCCGGCTGTATCTCTTCAGCACGATCCCTTTCCTGGCTCGGCGGACCCTGCCGGCACTCTGGGGCATCGGGGCATTCGCCTTCTTCGCTCTCCATGCTGATCTCGGCAGAGAGTTCCAGGAGCAGATCGACGCGAAAGGCCTCTCGACACTCTCAGCGATGCCCCTGTACCTGGCCAAGATCATTCCCACCGGGCTGCTGGGCATCGTCACCGCTGCGATGTTGGCGGCGTTCATGTCGACCCACGACAGCTACCTCCTGTGTTGGAGCGGCGTGATCGCCCAGGACATCGTCGCCCCGTTGTGCGGTGGGCTCAGTGATCGACGACGCGTGCTGGTGACGCGGGTCAGTATCGTGGTGATCGGTGCCTTTCTGCTGTTCTGGGGATTGTGGTACGAGGTGGGACAGGAGTTGTGGGATTACCTGGTGATCACCGGGACGGTCTACCTGTCGGGTGCGTTGCCGGTCATCGTCGGTGGCCTGTACTGGCGGCGGGCCAGTTCGACGGCAGCCCTGGCGGCATTGGCCTGCGGTCTGATCGGGGTGTGTGGGCTGCCCCAGGTCATCGACGTCATCAACCAGAATCTGTTTCCGGATCCGAAGGGATTCCAGGTCTTTCCCGCGATGATGATGCTGGTGACGATGATCACCCCGACTCTCGTGTTCGTTACGGTGTCATTGCTGGTGCCGGATCGCCAACCGCCCGGCCGGGAGCAGTCGTCATGAGCGGCACGTTCTGGCGGGTCCTCTGGATGGCGATTCTCGGCGGCGGGCTGGTCGGCATGGCCGGCTTGCTGCTGGCCGTGAGCTCCGGGTCGGTACGGGAACTCCGGCAGTCCCTGGACGAGTTGAAGTCTGGCGGCGAGGGCGGCGAGGGCGGCGAGTCGGTGAAGCCGCCGCCGTTACCGGCGGACCCCGAACCGGAAGCGGCCGAGTGACCGCCAGCGGCCACGTTGCCGCAACTGGTCTTCTCAGATCTCCGCCACTCGGATACGGTAACCGGCACGTTGGGTGGCGATGATCCTGCCACGTGTTTCCGCGGAGTCACGGAACGATGCAGTGCCCGTTCTGTCGCTTTGATGAGACCAGGGTGGTTGACTCTCGGGCCAGTCAACCGCACGCGATCCGCCGCCGCCGGGAATGCCTGGGCTGCGAGCGGCGGTTCACGACCTACGAGAAGATCGAGGAATCGCCGTTGCGGGTGATCAAGAAGGACGGGTCGCGGGTGCCGTTTGACCGGGAACGGATCCGCGTGGGGCTCGAGAAAGCCTGTTACAAGCGTCCGGTCAGCGATGAGCAGATTGAGGGGATCATCAACTCGGTTGAACAAGAGGTCTACCAGGGGTTCGACCGTGAGGTTCCTTCGCGCGAGATCGGCGAACTGGTGTTCGGTCGATTACGTGATGTCGATCAGGTGGCGTTCGTGCGGTTTGCCTCGGTGTACCGCGAGTTCAAGGACGTCAACGACTTTGTCGAGGAACTCGAGCCAATGCTCAGGGATGTGGATCGCGATTAGGCTACGGCCGCCCGCGAGGACGTTCTCCAAGAGACATTGACTCGTCACCGATGGATCGAGATGATCCGCGGCCATGTCGTACGAGTTGGTCGAGATTCTCCGGGGGGCCGGTCATCCGCGACTGTTGGTCGTGGGCGATCTGGTGCTTGACCGCTACACCTGGGCGGACGCCGAACGGATCAGCCAGGAAGCTCCGGTAATGCTCCTTCGGGAGGATCATCGTGAGTCCCGGCTGGGTGGGGCGGCCAACGTGGCGAACATGCTCCGCGGGCTGGAGGCCGAGGTGGTGATGGCCGGTGTCGTCGGAGACGACGAAGACGGCCGCGAGATGAGGCACCAGTTGACCCGGTCGGGCATCAATTGTGAACTGGTGGTGACCGACGAATCGCGTCCGACGACCGTCAAGACCCGGGTGATCGGTCGGGCTCAACACCGTCACCCTCACCAGGTCCTGCGAATCGACCGCGAATCGCGCGATCCGTTGAACGGCCGGATCGCCGAGGAATTGGTTTCGGCAATGGACCGGATCATCGTAGGAGACGGGCGGCCGGTCGACGCGGTCCTGGTCTCCGACTACGCCAAGGGCGTCTGCACTCCCGGGTTGCTGGCCGCGGTGATCTCGGCCGGACGCGAGGCAGGGATTCCCGTGATCGTTGATCCCGCATCGACCGCCGATTACCGGCTGTACCGGGGTGCAACGGCAATCACTCCCAATCGCAGCGAGACGTCTCGTGCGACCAACCGCGTGATCGAGACGGTCGAAGATGGCCTGGCCGCCGCCGGTGAACTGTGTGGAAACCTCGATCTGGACATCGCCTTTGTCACGCTCGACAGCGACGGAATTGCCGTGGCGACGTCCGCAGACGAGACGTGTCACGTGCCGACGCGTCGTCGCGAGGTCTACGACATCACCGGTGCGGGGGACATGGTGCTGGCCACGATCGGCCTGTCGGCTGCGGCGGGTTGCGATCCCGAGACGATGGCTCGGTTGGCCAACACGTCCGGCGGCCTGGAAGTCGAACGGATCGGCGTTGTCACGGTGACGCGTGGCGAGATGATCGCGGACCTGCTGGGAGGACCCCGGTCGGCCAGGGAGAAGATCCGTGATCGCGAGTGGTTGGCCGACGTGTTGTCGGCTCGACGTGAATCGGGTCAACGAGTTGTGCTGACCAACGGCTGCTTCGATCTGTTGCACGCCGGTCACCTGGCGTGTCTTGAGCAGGCTGCGGCCGAAGGCGATTGCCTGGTGGTTGCTGTCAACAGTGATCGGAGTGTGCGGGGTCTGAAGAAGGCGCCGGGACGACCGATCATTCTCGAGGATCAGCGAGCGGCGATGCTGGCGGCCCTGGAAGTGGTCGATTTCGTGGTGATCTTCGATGAAGCGACCCCGGAAGCTCTCATCGAGACACTCCGCCCGGACGTGTTGGTCAAGGGGGGGACCTACGCGGTCAAGGACATCGTCGGCGGTGAGTTGGTTACAGCCTATGGCGGTGAGGTCAAGCCATTGGGACTGGTGCCGGGATTGTCGACGAGCGAGATCCTGGCCCGCATCCGTGCAGCCGAGCCGGAGACCTGGCAGAAGGCCGGGTAACGTCGTCGGCATCATCGAACGCTCCGCGTGGGGTCTGGCATGAAGATTGCCGTGTTTGTGCCCAACTGGGTCGGTGACGCCGTGATGGCCACGCCGGCGTTGGCGGCGATCCGTCGTCGCTGGTCCGATGGAGAGGTGGTGGCCGTGTTGCGGCCCTACGTCGCTGATGTGCTCGAAGGAACGGGGCTGGTCGATCGGGTGATCAAGTGGGATCCTCGCGACCGCACACGTGGGGTTTCGGGTTGGAGGCTGGCTCGGCGGTTGCGACGCGAGCGATTCGACACGGCGGTGCTGTTTCCCAATTCCCTGAGAACGGGCTGGATGGCCTGGCTGTCGGGGGCCACACGGCGGATCGGTTTCGCCCGCGACGGGCGGCGGTGGTTGTTGACCGATCCGGTTCGAGTGACTTCCGGCGGAACGCCTCACCCGGTTCTCGACGATTACCTGAGTCTCGTCTCGCACTTGGACTGCCGGTCGACCGATCACCGGATGCACCTGGCGACTTCGGCGCGAGACGAGGCGTGTTGGCGTGAGATTCGTGCCCGGCGAGGTGACGTGCTGAGATCTCGTCCCTATGTCTGTCTCAATCCCGGCGGCGCCTTCGGTGCAGCCAAGCACTGGCCCAGCCAATCGTTTGGCGAACTGGCCAAACGGATCGTGACCTCGACCGACCAGTCGGTCGTCGTGGTCTGTGGTCCGTCGGAGCGGGATGCGGCCCGGGAGATCGCCGCGTCGGCGGGCGATCCGCGTGTCGTGTCGCTGGCCGACGAGACTTTGAGCCTGGGGTTGACCAAGGCGGTGATCAAACACGCCACGGCCCTTGTCAGCACCGATTCGGGCCCCAGGCACTTCGCGGCTCCTTTCGACGTCCCGGTGGTGACATTGTTCGGACCGACTCACGTCGCCTGGAGCGAGACTCGCTACGAGCGCGCGGTTCACGTGCAATTGGACGTCGAATGCGGACCATGCCAGCAGCGGGTCTGTCCGTTGGGACACCATCGTTGCATGACCGATCTGGCCGCCGACCGGGTGTTCGGAGCACTGCAAACGCTGATGAAGTGGGAATCGAGCGATGGTCGAACGGTCGTCGATCCCGACGTCCGGTCCGGCCGGGAAAATGTGGTCGTGGCTCGACTTTCCTCTTCGAATCGGGTCTAACTCGTCAGCGATGGAATGCTGGCGGCCGGCGACCCGGGGCCGTGTTTTTTCCACCTCGGCATGAGATCGATGACCACGCCCGTCTACTTGGTGATTGCGTGTGCGGCGACCTACCTGGTTGGCGGAATCCCGTTCGGCTACATCGTCGGTCGCCTGGTCGGTGGAATCGACATCCGCTCTGAAGGCAGTGGCAATATCGGAGCCACCAACGTGGCGCGGGTGTTGGGCCTGAGGTGGGGAGTGGCGGTGCTGGTCCCCGATGCGTTGAAGGGACTGGTACCGGTCTGGGCGGTGATGGCGACGATGAGCCGGTGGGTCGAATCGGTCGACCCCGGCAGCGTGATGATCGTGCACGGCCAGGTGCTGGTCGGGATGATCGCGATCCTGGGGCACATGTACCCCTGCTGGCTCTGGCTGCGAGGTGGCAAGGGGGTGGCCACGGCACTGGGTGTCGTCGTGTTGCTCAGTCCCTGGGGCACGTTGGCCGCCGTGGGGGTCTACGTGTTGACGCTGGCAGCCAGTCGCCTCGGCAGCCTCAGTTCGCTGTTGGGAGCACTGGCGTTTGCGATTGTCCAGGCCGTGTTGATGGTGCGGTCGGGTGATTGGAGCCAGCAATGGAGCCTGACGGCGTTCACGCTGGCGGTGCCGCTTCTGATCATCTTTCGGCACCGCAGCAACATCGTCCGCATCGTCCGTGGCGAAGAACCGTCGGTGGGCCAGCCGGTCGTCAACGGCTCCGAACAGCCGGACGTCTTGTCGGCCGACGATGAGTCGACCGGCGAGATCAGCCCGGCCCGGGATGGACCATGATCAGGCGGTCCTCGTGAGGACGGTAGTAGCCGTCGATCCGTTCACGGACATCGAAGCCGAAATTCTGATAGAGGGCCACGGCGGCGGTGTTGATCGGGTCGACAGTCAACAGCACGGGCGCGGTCGCCTGGGCCAGGCCGGCCTGCATCAACTGCGTGCCGATTCCGGATCCCCGACAATCCGGGTGGACCATGATCTTGTGCAGGCACAGTTCGGAGGTGTTGGTGGGAAACATCACCAGGGCTCCGGCGATGTCGCCCGATTCGGACAACGACTCGGAACCGCCTGGTCGTCGGGCAACCAGCAAGGTGGCCATGTCACACCAGATTCTCCAGATGTGCTCGCCGTCGGCAATGAACAGGTCGGGTGCGATGGGCCACGAGATGCGGTCCAGCGCCGCGACTTGCAGGTAGTCGCGGTCGCCTGCGGTTTCGATCGTGCAGGACATGCCGGTTTCCTCTGGTCGTGGGCAACGGTTCGGGCCAGAGGAGAATACGAACTGACCCGAAGCAGGTAAAGCGGTGACCGGCAGACCGCTGATTGACAATTCCGGGTGAATGGGACAAGGTGTCGCCGGTTGCAGAAAACCCGGACGATTGGGGGGCGGGCATGAGGTGGGGGTGGCAAAAGACCGGTGGCGGGACCCCGTGCTGGCTGGTGGCCTGCGGCCTGGTATTGCTGTTGGCTGGGGGGTTCGGCCGACTGGGTGCGGCTGAACGTCCGAATATCATCTTGGTGATCACCGACGACCAGCGGTTCGATGCGCTGGGATGCATGGGCAATCCCGTTCTGAAGACTCCTCACATCGACGGCCTGGCCGCCCGGGGAGCGATCTTCACTCATACCTTCTGCACGACCTCGATCTGTGCCACCAGTCGGGCCAGTTTTCTGACGGGCCAGTACGCGATGCGGCACGGGATACGCGGATTCCGCCAGACGCTGACCGAGACGCAATGGCGAGACGCGTTTCCAGTCCTGTTGCGGCGGGCCGGTTACCGTACGGCGATGGTCGGCAAGTGGGGACTGGGCGGTCCTCTTCCTCGTGAGCGTTACGACGTCTTCCAGGGATTCAGCGGCCAGGGTCGGTACTACCCGAAGCCGGCCGGGCAGGGTCCGCACCTGACTCACCGTCTTGGTCAGCAGGTGATCGACTTCCTCGAGACGTGTGACGGCGACAAGCCGTTTCTGCTGCAGTTCTACACCAAGGCGGCGCACTGCCAGGACGGCGATCCGTGGCCGTTTCAACCCGACCACCGTTACGATCAACTCTTCGCCGACATCATGGTGCCCGCGGCCGAAACCGCGACGTCGGCTCACTTTGCTCGCTTGCCGAAGTTCCTGCAGGAGTCGGAAGCCCGGAGACGATGGAAGATCCGGTTCGCCGATCCGGCGATGTTCCAGAAATCGGTCAAGGACTACTACCGGCTGGTGACCGGGGTGGATGACGTGATCGGTCGGATGGTGGGGCTGTTGAAGAAGCAGAAGCTGTTCAGGAACACGGTGATCATCTTCACCTCCGACAACGGTTTCTACCTGGGTGAACACGGTTTGGCCGGGAAGTGGTTCATGCACGAGGAGTCGATTCGGTTGCCGCTGGTGATCTGTGATCCGCGGCTGCCCCGGAACGGGCGGGGCCGTCGGGTGTCCGAACCGGCACTGAACATCGACATCGCGCCGACGATTCTCGAGTTGGCCGGACTGCCGGTCCCGGGGACGGTTCAGGGGCGGTCGCTGGTCCCGCTGCTGCAACGTCGACGGGTCGCATGGAGGACCGAGTTCTTCTACGAGCATCCCTTTCGTCATCCTCGGATCCCGATGACCGAGGGTGTCCGCGGGCTGCGTTGGAAGTACGTGCGATACACGTCACTGGATCCGGTGGTCGAGGAATTGTACGACCTGGAAACCGACCCTCGAGAGGAGAAGAACCTGGCAAAGGACCGCCGGTTCACCGAGCGTCTGGTTGAGCAACGGAGCAAGTGGCAACAGTGGCGGGAACGGGCGAAGTAGTCGGAGCAGAAACCAATCAAAGGCCGTGATGGCGAGGCGAGTGGATGTCGCAATACGTATTGGCCCTCGACCAGGGCACCACGTCCAGCCGTGCGATCGTCTTTGACGACTCGGCACGGATCGTGGCTGTCTCGCAACAGGAGTTCGAGCAGATTTACCCGGCACCGGGGCATGTCGAGCACGATCCCGAGGCGATCTGGGAGTCACAATTAGCGACCGCTCGTGCGGTGCTGGCGGATGCCGAGATCGAAGCCGGGGACTTGGCGGCGGTGGGGATCGCCAATCAGCGTGAGACCACCGTGGTGTGGGAGCGGGATTCCGGACGACCGGTGGCCAATGCGATCGTGTGGCAGAGCCGGGTGACGGCCGATCGCTGTGCGAGGTTGAAGGCGGCGGGTTACGAGAGCCTGTTCCGCGAGAAGACCGGACTGGTACTCGACCCGTATTTTTCGGGGACCAAGATCGCTCACCTGCTTGACGAGGTCGAAGGTTTGAGGGGACGGGCCGAGCGGGGCGAGGTGTTGTTCGGGACGGTCGATTCATTCCTGGCGTGGAGACTGACCGGGGGCCGCTGCCATGTCACGGATGTCAGCAACGCGAGTCGAACCCTGTTGTTGAACATCCACACGCTGGAATGGGACGACGAACTGTTGGCGGTCCTCGGAGTGCCACGGGCGATGTTGCCCGATGTGGTCGAGTCGTCCGGAGTGATCGGCGAGCTCGAGGCCGAGATGCTCGGGGCGACCGTGCCCCTGGCCGGCATCGCCGGTGACCAGCAGTCCGCCATGTTCGGACAGGCCTGCTTCTCGGTCGGCGAGGCCAAGAATACCTACGGCACAGGATGCTTCATGTTGATGAACACGGGGGAAGAAGCGGTCCAGTCGGAGGGCGGACTGCTGACGACGGTCGGGTGGAGCCTGGGTGGGCGGGTGACCTACTGCCTGGAGGGCGCCGTGTTTGTCGGCGGTGCCGTCGTACAATGGCTTAGAGATGGGCTGGGATTGATCTCACAGGCGTCCGAAATCGAGGCGCTGGCCGCCGAGTGCGAGTCGACCGACGGGGTCTACCTGGTGCCGGCGTTCGTCGGGTTGGGGGCACCCTATTGGGATCCGTCGGCTCGTGGCACACTGATCGGGATTACCCGTGGAACCGCGAGGCCTCAGCTGGCTCGCGCGGCGCTCGAGTCGATTGCCTACCAGAGTCGTGATCTGCTGGAGTTGATGCAGCGGGAGGCGGGGGTGCAGTTGGAGGGACTGCGGGTCGACGGGGGAGCGTCGGCCAACGACCTGCTGATGCAGTTCCAGGCCGACCTGCTCGATGTCGATGTCCTGCGTCCGGAAATCCTGGAAACGACGGCGCTGGGAACCGCACGGTTTGCCGGGCTGGCGACCGGTGTCTGGGAGAGCGCCGACGAGATCGCCGCCGATTGGCGACTCGAGCGGCAATTCTCCTGTGAGATGGAGGTCGAGGAACGCGAGCGGCTGTATGCGGGATGGCAACGGGCGGTGGAACGGTCGCGGGATTGGGCCGAGTGACGTTCTTCGAATGAGAATCTTGGGATAGGATCAGGACTGTCTGCCGGATCAACTCTGATGCCACGTGATTTTTCCACCGAGAGTCTCTCGCACGATCCGATTCACGGGTACATCCCGTTCGTCTCGCGAAGGGGGTTGCCCGCGGGAGAGGTGGCCGAACAGGAGGTGATCGATCATCCATGGGTCCAGAGGCTCAGGCAGATTCACCAGCTGCAGTCGGCCTGGTGGGTTTTCCCGTCGGCAGAACACATGCGTTTTCAGCATGTGCTGGGAGCGATGCACCTGGCCAGCCAGGCGATCGAGGCCTGGTACGATTCGTTGGTCGATTCCTGTGACAACGTGCCGTCGCGGGCCTGTGTCGAGAGTCTGGTGAGGATGGCGGCGTTGTTGCACGACGTTGGTCACGGCCCGTTCGGGCACTTCTTCGATGATCATTTCCTCGACGATTTCGGGATCACCCACGAAGATCTCGGTGCGCAGATCATCGAGGAGGAATTGGGCGAGTTGATCCGTGGCGTGCGACGCAATCCCAACGGTCAGCTGCAGTCTCTGGAAGAACTGGACCCGAGACAGGTGGCGTGGTTGATCCGTCGGCCGCGGGGCGATGACGAGACAGAAGGGACACCCGACTGGCTCTGCAAGTTGCGGTCGCTGTTCAGTGGTATCTACACCGTCGACAACATGGACTTCGTGCTGAGAGATGCCTACATGACCGGGTACAACACCCGGGCCTTCGATCTGCCCAGGCTGCTGCACTACAGTTTCTTTACTCCCCAGGGCCTGACGATTCACTCCCGCGGATTGGCCACGTTGATCAATTTCATCGAGACGCGGGCCAACCTGTTCCGCACCGTGTACTTTCACCGCACGGTCCGCGCATTGGATCTGTCGCTTGAACAGGTTTTCCCCGAAACGATGAAACGGCTGTTTCCCGGGAATCCCAGTCAGCATCTGGCGGACTACCGACGATTGACCGAGTCGAGTTTCTTGGTCGATGTGGGTCGGTGGTCGGAAAGTGAGGATGCCGAGACGCGTGAACTGGGTGAGCGGTGGGCGAGGATTCTCAGGCGAGATGTCGACTGGAAGCTGGCTTGCGAGCGAATCCTGCACTTCCGTGCCGGCGAGTCGGAGCGGGTGACGATCTTCTCGGAGCCGGAACTGGTCGAGAGCCGTGTGCGGAGAGTGTTGCCATCGGGGCTGGCGAAAATCCCGATGCGGGTCGACGTCGCGCGGCACTATCATCGGCCGAGCGGGCCGTTGCCGGCCGGCGGCCAGAACTTTCTGCTCGATCCTTCCGAAACGGTGCCTCAGCCGCTTGATGACGACGAGTTGTTCCGGCAGTTGCCGATGAGTTTCTCGATCTTCCGGATCTACTCGACCGACCACGCACATGACGCGCCGCTCAACGAGGCTCTGAATTCCGTCGTCGGCGATGTCGACGATGCGAAGACAAATATGTGAGCTGCGATGTGGTTCGGGCGAGCGCGTGGCCTGGAACGGTTCACCGATCTGCAGTTGGCAGGGTGTTCCGGTCATTCTGGATGTAATGGTTGTCCGGTCCCCCTGACGCTGTGAGGCTGCCGGTCTGGCGCTCGGTCGTAACGATCGTGACGACAACAGTGGTCGACCTGTTGCGCAGGTGGAGGGGCGTCGATACCATCCACGATGATTGATGTCGACGCCGAACTGCTCGACCTCGACGCCGGATGGCGAGAGGTTCTGGAGGCCTACCAGATGGCCGAGGAGACTGGTGACGTCGATCCGAACGGGGCGATCGCGGGCGACCAGGGCATGGCGTCCGACGATGGCCTGGATCGGATCGACGGGGGGGCGGTGATTGGGTTGGCGGAGTTGGCCGATGAGGACGAGTCGAGGGAGTGGATGCCTCGTGTCGTGTCGCTCGACGGATTCGATGGCGAGAGACTCTCGTCTCTTCATGGTCGCCTGATCGCGCTGGGTTGGCTGGGATTCGATGTCGGCGACCGCATGACCGGCATCCGGTATCAGTTGACTCGCGACGGCCAGCGGGTTCTTGACGGACTCGTCCCGATTCCGACCCTGCGAGTTGTCGGCGAAGCAGAGGACGAGGAGGACTCACAAATCGGCACCGATCCGGATTCGTCAGCCGAGGCCGCGACGAGCGCGACGGATGATCTCGACCCATCCGACGCGTAGCCGACCAGGTGGTCTACTGGCGGTTGATGTCGGGGTTCCACTGAGCCACGACGGCGTCGACGGGTAGCACGAAGATCTCGACCCGGCGGTTCTTCTGCCTGGCGGTCTCGTTGCTGTTTGCCGTCAGCGGCTGGTTGGCACCGTATCCGGCAGCTCCGAGTCGAGATTGGTCGATTCCGAGTGTCTCCAGCGACACCAGCACGGCATTGGCTCGGTTGGTCGAAAGGTGCCAGTTGGTCGCGTGCCTCGAACGGGTATTGGCCTTGGCGATGCGTCGGTCGTCGGTGTGCCCGACGATGAGAATGTTGAGATCCTTGGCGTCGCCCTGGTTCATGATTGCGGCGAATTCCTTGAGGATTGTCGTCGCTGTCTTGTCGTTGACCACCGCGCTGCCGCTCTGGAAGAGAATGTCCTCGCCGATCCTGCTGACTCCGCTTTGCGGATCGAACTGGAACAACGGGTACTTCTGCTTCAACGCTTGGAGCCGGCGAGTCGCTTCCGGTGACAGGGGGCTCTGCTGCTTCAGCAGGCTGACGTAACGCTGCTGCAACAGAGTCCGCTCGCTCTGCATGTTGGTCAGCCGTTGGCTCGAGACGTCGAGGTTGGACTTCAACGCCACGTTGTTTTGACTGAGTTGCCGGTTCTGTCCGGCCAACTGCATCGCCCGAATCTGGGACTGACGCAGCGTCTGCTGGGGAACCATGTTGCAGCCGGCCGGGATCGAAAGAGCCAGGGCCAGGAGAACAAGCGTGGGTGTGCGGGCCGTCGCGAACATGAGGCACTCCTTATATTGCCGACCCGGGCCAGGCCATGTCGGTGCCGTGGTCAAGGACCGCGCAACACGCAACACGCAACAGGGACCAACCGGTCTGAAATCGTCTTGGATGTGGCTGGAATCGGGCGGGGGAGAAAGAGAGAGCGTTGAGTTTGAGAGAACTGGACACGGTGTTGCTGAGAGAGGCAACGGATCGCGCCCGATGAGTGAGGGCGGATTTATAGTGTCCCGGAGCAGAACATGCCTAGAGCAAACCACAATTTTGTTGTGGTCCGGTGGCGGAGGCGGACGGCCGCCGAATCGTCAGGTGGGGCTAGTTGAACAACCCGCCGACGGCGTCGATCAGACCACCCGTTATCGGGGTGGGATCCTGCCAGCCCCAGATCGATTTGACGAGTTCAAACAGGACCATGCCGCAAAAGACCATCAATCCTGTCGAGAACATCATCGCCAGGAATGTGCCGACGCCCCATTCGTGCTCGACCGCAGCGACGATTCGCTGTTCAACCGGGACGGCGTAGTCCTCGGCTTCCTCGTCGTCGAAGACATCATCATCGGCGTCGAAGACGTCGAGGTCTCCTCCGAGTTCGTCGTCGTCGCCGAAGATGTCGTCATCGACCTCGTCGAGGTCATCATCGCCGCCGATGTCCGTGAACTCGTCGAAGATATCGTCGTGGTCGGCCGACTTCTTGACAACGGTCGCCGAGTAGTCATCGGCGTCTTCTTCGTCGTCAAACAGCAGCACGCTGGTATCGGTGTCGGCCTCTTCGTCGTCGGCCCCGGCCATCTCGAAATCCGTTCCGTCGTCGACCATCGCGGGCACCTCGACCTGTGTCTCGTCGGCCGTTTCGCTGTCGAGATCCAGTGAGATGCCGCTGTCGGCGATGGTGACGTCACCCAGATCGACTCCACTGCCGGAGGACTCCAGGCTGATCCCGCTTTCGTCGCCGACCTCCAGGCTGATTCCGCTCTCGGCCACCGTCTCAAGCGAAATCCCGCTGTCCGCGGCCGGTTCCAGTGATACTCCACTGCCCTCGGCGATCTCGGTCATGTCCAGGTCTTCAACTGCTCGAGGCGTTTCGAGCATGGTGGCTTCAAGTGCGTCGCTGGCGACCAACTTGACGTCGCTGTCACTGCCAGCCATCCCAGGATCCTCGGTCACAGGATCGGCCACCAACCGCACTTCGCTGTCGGATTCGGCCATGACCGGCGCGTCGTCATCGACGACCAGGATCGGCGCATCGTCATCCTCGGACAGGATCGGCGCGTCGTCATCGACGGACAGGATCGGCGCGTCGTCATCGACGGACAGGATCGGTGCGTCGTCATCGACGGACAGGATCGGTGCGTCGTCATCGACGGACAGGATCGGTGCGTCGTCATCGACGGACAGGATCGGTGCGTCGTCATCGACGGACAGGATCGGTGCGTCGTCACTCTCGACGCTGTTTGCGATCAGGCGGACATCGCTGTCGGATTCGTTCATGTCAGCAACAGCCGGCTCATCGCCAACAACCAGTTGCACGTCGTCGTCGTCGTCGTCGGACGAATCGTCGAGTTCAAGGCTCGGGTCGATCACCAGGCGAACATCGCTGTCGGATGTGTCATCGACCAGCAGGGGCTCGTCGTCAAGAGACTGCTGAACCAGGGTCGGTTGATCGGCCATGACCCCGTCGTCGTCATCGAGCAACGACGTGGTCCCCGTCGTTTCGAAATCCTCGTCTTCCAGCGACGGATCGTCTCCTCCCAAACCGCCGTCTACGGAAGAATCGGCCTGCCGAGATCGAGCGAATTCCTCGACGTCCTCGGCGCGGAACTTCCACGTCCCTCGATCGGCGAATCCCCGAAGTTCACCGGTTCCTCGCAGACGATTGATCTCCGCTTGGGGAATCCCCAGGAATTCGACCGTTTCCTCGATGCTGAGATACTTGCTGGCCATGTTGAAGAGGCTCCACCGAGACGGGACGTAGGCCGTGTCAGATCAGGGAGTTGTCGTAGGGATCTACTTGAAAACCGGCCAGAACGACCGACTACGGCAGGTCGAAAAAGACCTCCACCTGCCTGCTTTATTCTAGGTGGCCCATGCAATGATGCAAGATGATTGGTTGGAAGCGATTGAGAATCCGACCGATGGTAGCGATTGTAGCGGCGGCCTTGCGTCGGCCGTTGGGGAGTGGGAGACTTCGGATTCGTTCACGTTTCCCGGCCTTGGTGGGAATCGATGCAACCGGCCAATCTGCTGTTTGTCCTTTCGGACCAGCACAACCGTGACACGCTGGGGTGCTACGGTCACCCCGCGATCCGGACCCCGCACCTGGATGCACTGGCTGCTCGGGGTGTTCGTTTCGACGCCGCCTACACGAATTGTCCGATCTGTGTGCCGGCCCGTGCCAGCCTGGCGACCGGAGAATATGTGCACCGGATCGGGTACTGGGACAACGCGTTCCCCTATGACGGTCGCGTGCCCGGCTGGGGCCATCGGCTGCAGGCGGCCGGTCACCGGGTCGATTCGATCGGCAAGCTGCACTACCGCAGCGTTGAGGACGATGATGGCTTCAGCGATCGGATCGTGCCGTTGAACGTCGTCGACGGAGTCGGTGACGTGATGGGGGCGATCCGCGACGACCCGCCGATCCGCGTCGGGATGCGGGGCGGTGTGACCGATGCGGGGCCGGGGACGTCGACCTACATCGACTACGACATCGAGATCGCCGACCGGTCTGTCGAGTGGTTGCGGAGCCGTTCGGTCGAGCCGGATGCTCGGCCGTGGATGCTGTTCTGCAGCTTCGTCTGTCCTCATCCGCCCTTCATTGCACCGCCCGATCTGTTCGAGCTCTATCCGCCGGAGGACATCCCGCTGCCGGTGCAGAATCACCCCGACGAGCAACCACGTCATCCGGCACTGGAGACGCTGCGGCGGACGATGAACTACGACGGTCCCTTCAGCGACGACCAGATCCGGAAGGTGACCGCTGCCTACTACGGCACGTGCACACACCTGGATCGCCAGGTGGGCCGCGTGCTGGAAGTGCTTGAGCAGACGGGTCTGGCCGAATCGACCCGGGTCATCTACACGAGCGATCACGGCGAGAGCATGGGGCGCCGCGGCTTGTGGGGCAAGTTCACGCTCTACGAGGAATCGGCCGCTGTGCCACTGATCCTGGCCGGTCCCGATGTGCCTGTCGGTCAATCGACCGACGACCCGGTGACATTGGTCGACTGCCACCCCACGATTCTCGAAGCGGTTGGCGTGGAAGCCGAGAGCGGCGATGCCCGATTGCCGGGTCGATCGTTGTGGCCGATTGCCGGTGGTGAGCCGCTGGGCCGGGCGGCCTTCAGCGAGTACCACGCGGTGGGTACGACCGGCGGCAGTTTCATGATCCGTCACGGGTCCCACAAGTACATCCACTACGTGGGCGAAGCGCCGCAGTTGTTTGACCTGGCCGCCGATCCGCTCGAGACGACCGACTTGGCCGACGATCCGGCCAGTGTGGGGATCCGTGAGCGGATGGAGGCCCTGCTGGGCGAGATCCTGGACCCCGACGAAGTCGATGCGAGGGCCAAGGCGGACCAGGCCGCCCTGGTGTCGTCTCATGGCGGCCGTGAGGCGGTGCTGGCACGGGGAACATTCGTCAATTCGCCTGTTCCGGGTGAGGAGCCACGTTTTGAGCCGGGTGATGGTCACCAGTGAGACCGGGGCGGTGCCCCCGATGGGAGATCCCGAGGCGCGGCACCTGAGGCAGTGCCTGCGGGAAGCCGGCGTGGTGCTGGGATTGTGGCTGGCGGGATTGGCCTGGACGCTGGTGGTGGTGATCGGTTGGGGTTACATGCCGGTCTCTGAACGTCCGGAGACGCCCGAGCTGATCTGGGGGATGCCGGCGTGGGTGGTCTGGGGGTTGTTCGTGCCGTGGTTCCTCGAGATTGCCGCGGCATGGTGGTTCGCCCTGAAAGTGCTCGCCGACGACGATCCCGACCAGGCGGTCGGGCCTGATGGTGACGCGGGAGCGGCACCGTGACCGGACTGCTTGCCCAGCAACCGTGGTACCACCTCGGACAACGGGACTATGCGATCCTGGTCCCCTTCGGGCTGTTCATGCTCGGGGTGGCCGTGATCACCGTGCTCTCGCACCGTTACCAGAAGACCGGGGATTTCCGCTCCGAGTACTACGTGGCGAACCGCAGCTTCGGGACCTGGGTGCTGGCGATGTCGTGGGTGGCGACAATGGCCAGCGGGGGCAGTTTCCTGGGCTACCCCTCGCTGGTGTATTCCTATGGCTGGAGCATGGCCTTCTGGGTCAGCGGGTCGATGGTGACCGCGGTGGTGGGGTTGGGAATCGTCGGCAAGCGGATCAACCGGCTGGCGCGGCGGACCGGCGCGCTGACGCTGGTCGACCTGCTGCGAGACCGGTTCGGGTCGCATGCGGTGGGCGTGACCTACTCGGTGGTGATCCTGGTTACGACCAGCGTCTACCTGGTCGCCCAGTTCGTTGCCGGCGCGAGGATTCTCGAGAACCTGCTCGAGACCAGCTATGCGATGGGGCTGTTGATGTTTGCCGTTTCGGTGGTGGTCTACACCACCTTCGGCGGGTTCCGCGCCGTGGCCTGGACCGATACGCTGCAGGGCATCGTGATGATCATCGGGGTCGTGCTGCTGGTCCCCCTGTCACTTTCGGCCGTCGGCGGCCTGGAACAGGCGACCCTGACCGGCGAGCGGTCGCAGGCGGTACGGGTGGACCCCGAGGCGGCCGAGCACGGGGTGGAGACCGAGCGTCACGCCTACCTGTATCCGCCCGGCCCGCGGAAGCACACCGAGCCGGGAGACGACAAGATGGGTGGGATGTTCCTGCCGTTTGGCATGGGGCTGTCGTTGTTCCTGATCCGCTCGCTGGGCGCGTTGATGATGCCCACGACGGTGCCGCGGATGTTGGCATTCCGCGACACCAAGGCATTGAGGCGGGCGCTGATTGTGTTGGCCCCGTACTTCCTGTTGATGTATGGCAGCAGCCTGATCACGATGAACTGCGCCCACTCGCTGGGAATCGATCTGCCGCCGGGAAAGTCCGACCAGGCCATGCCGGCCCTGGCCCAGAGGCTGGTCGAACTCGATGTCGCACCGGCGATGTTGGCCGGTCTGCTGATCGCCGCTCCGTTCGCGGCGGTGATGTCGACGGTCGATTCGGCACTCCTGGTCATCAGCGCCAGCGTGGTGCGGGACCTGGTCGAGAAGTCCTTTGGCGTCCAGCTTTCGGATACCGGCATCAGGCGGCTGAGTTATTCGGTGACCGGCCTGGCCGGAGTGGGGGTCTTTGCCGGGGCGTTGATGATCGAGCCGCGTTTTCTGCAGCCGCTGGTGATTCACTACGTTGGCGGCTCGGCCTCGGCACTGTTCTGGCCGGGACTGGCGACGTTGTTCTGGCGACGGGCCACCGCACGCGGTGTGACCGCCGGGCTGGCCGGCGGGGGTGTGGTTTATGTCGCGGCGATCTTCTTCAAGCCCCTGATTGACCCCGTCGTGTCGCTGCACCCGTTCGTTTTCGGTTTCGTCGGTTCGGGCCTGCTGGTCGCCGTCGTCAGCGTGTGCACCCGGGGACAGGACGAAGAACAACTGGCTCCGTACTTCGGGCGGATCTAGAGATGGGTGGGGCTGCTTGCAAGCAACCCGGGCCTAGTTTCTACTAGCAGCACTCCCCGGGGGCGGCTCACCGGCCAACCCCGTCACACTCCTCGCATTCTTTTTCCCTCATGGCTGACGACCTGGTCTTCATGATGGGTGAATTCGAAGCGTTGGTGCCGGGGGACCGACGGTACGCGGAGAACCACCTTTGGCTGCAGGAGGATGGAGATTTCCTGAAGGTCGGGCTGACGTCCTACGCGGTCCGCCTGCTGCAGGATGTCTACTTTCTGGACTGGAGCGTCGACCCGCATTCGAATGTGCTGGCCGGCCAGGAGATTGGAGAGATCGAGAGTTCGAAGGCCGTTTCGAGCCTGTTTGCTCCGGTGGACGGGCAGGTGCTGGAATTCAACGACGTTGCACTCGAGGACCCTTCGGCAATCAACACTGCCGGTTACGGAGATGGTTGGCTGTATCGGTTTCGGACTGATGCCGTGTTGCTCGATCCGCAGGAATACCTCGCGGTGCTCGACAGCGGCTGGGAAGATACTCAGCGGATAATCAAGGGGCAACTCAACTGATGGCCGCCAAATCGCTGACCGTCGTCGTCTCGCAGTCGCCGAGCAAGAACCCCGCCAAGCGGCATCTCGAGGAGGAACTGGTTGCAGCGTTGATGCTCGATGAGACTGTCGATGTGGCCGTCGTTCCGCACCTCTACAACCTCGACGCGAGCCATTCGGGGACCATGTTCCTGCAGTCGATGCGGGGGCACCTGGTGGTGTTGAGTTGGATGTACCCCCGGGCGGCTCACTGGCTGCTCGATCGAGTCGGCGTCAAGGGTCACCTGGGAGAAACGCTGCTCGAGGACCTCGACGAGGACGAAGATGTCGAGATCCCCGAACCGCAGGGGATCGGCGGTGTCGAACTGCCCGACCGAAACGTCTACTGCCTGGACCTGGGCGTCGATTCTGACCCGGGGGTGTTTCTCGAGGAGATTTCCCGGATCGTCGGAGAACTGACCGTCGAGACCGTCGAGTTGATGGACTGGATTTCGGGATCTCCCGAGCCGGAACAACTTGAACGGTATCTCGATCCGTTGTCGGTGTTGACCGGGCAGGGAGGTGTCGAACCGGTCAAGCGGCGGTGGTACCCGGTGATCGATTACGAGCGATGTACCAACTGCATGGAGTGCATCGATTTCTGCCTGTTCGGTGTCTACGGTGTCGACACCTTCGACCGCATCCTGGTCGAACAACAGGACAACTGCAAAAAGGGCTGCCCGGCATGCAGCCGGGTCTGTCCCGAGAACGCGATCGTGTTTCCGCAGCACAAGGAACCGGCTGTCGCCGGGGCGCTGGGGGACGTCGGGGCCTTGAAGATCGATCTCTCTCGCCTCTTCGGCAACACCTCGGGGCTCGATACGGCGGTTTCCGAACGCGATGTCGAGTTGATGCGTGACGGTCGCGAGGCTGTGGGTGCGAGTGTCGGGATGCCCAAGCGGCAGTCCGATCGTGACTCGACCGAGCGAGATGATCTCGACGACGTCTTCGACGGTCTCGACGCCATGAATCTCTGAGCGACCGTCCCGCCCGCACAGAGCCCCTCGATGACTCCCGGTGCCCTCGACGACGTTTCGACCCAACGGCTGATTGCGGCCGAGCGGATTGCCTGCGAGGGATTGCTGGAGCAACGTGTTGAGGCGGGGACCTGGGTCGGCCAACTCTCGACATCGGCTCTCTCGACCGCCACCGCCACGTTGGCGATTGACCTGTACGTCCGGTCGGGCGGCCGGGGCGAGGGGTTGAGGCGACTTGTCGAGGCCGGTCGCGACTGGCTGCTGGGTCACCAGAACGACGATGGCGGCTGGGGTGACACCGAGCTGAGCTTCAGCAACATCTCCACCACGATGCTGGCTCATGCCACGTTGACCGCGGTGGCGGCTCCCGAGGCGGGAGCCGCAGCGGAGCAACGGACCCTGGTGTTGGAGCGGGCCGAACGGTACATCGAGCGGGCTGGTGGTGTCGATGCGGTGCTGGCCCGCTACGGTCGGGACCGGACCTTCTCGGTGCCCATACTGACCCACTGCGCGCTGGCGGGGCTGGTCGACTGGCATCAGGTGATCCCGCTGCCGTTCGAACTGGCGGCCGTGCCGCACGGGTTCTACAAGACCCTGCGGTTGCCGGTGGTCAGCTATGCCCTGCCGGCGTTGATCGCGATCGGGCTGGTCCGGTTTCATGCCCGTCGGCCGAGGAATCCTCTGGCGTGGCTGGTTCGTCGACTTGTCGTTGGCCGTGTGCTGCGGGTTCTCGAGTCGGTCCAGCCGAGCAATGGTGGTTTTCTGGAGGCGGCCCCATTGACGAGTTTCGTGACGATGAGCCTGGTGGGGAGCGGGTTGGTCGATCATGCGGTCACCCGTCGCGGGATCGATTTCCTGGCCAACTCGGTCCGGGAGGACGGCAGTTGGCCGATCGATACGAACCTGGCGACGTGGGTCACGACGCTGTCTGTCAACGCGTTGGGAGATCGGTTGTCAGAGGACGCCCGTGGGCCGATCCGACGCTGGTTGCTGTCTCAGCAGTACCGGGAGGTGCACCCGTATACGAATGCCGATCCCGGTGGCTGGTCGTGGACCGATTTGCCCGGCGGGGTGCCCGATGTCGACGACACGCCGGGCGCGGTGTTGGCACTGCTGGGAGAGCAGGGGGGAGAACGCCAGGAGGTGGCCGAATCGGTCAAGGCTGCCGCTGATTGGCTGCTGTCCGTGCAGAATCGTGACGGTGGCTGGCCCACCTTCTGCCGGGGCTGGGGCACTCTGCCGTTTGATCGCTCGTCGCCGGACATCACCGCTCACACCTTGCGGGCGCTGATGGCGACAGCGGCGGGGCTGTCGCTGGAGGACGGGCGGTTCGATGGTGCGATCCGAAGGGGCTTTGAGTTTCTCCGGCGGCAACAGCGAAGTGATGGAGCCTGGATTCCGCTGTGGTTCGGCAACCAACATGTGATCGACGAGCAGAACCCGGTGTACGGCACGGCACGGGTGTTGGCCGCCTGGCGGGCGGCGGGATTGGAGGCCGATGCGAGTGCCGTGCGAGGCCGCGAGTGGTTGGTTGGAGTCCAGAATTCCGACGGTGGATGGGGTGGAGATGCCGATACGCCTTCCAGTGTTGAGGAAACCGCGTTGGCCGTCGAGGCGTTGCTGGAGCGGGTTCCCGGTGAACCGGGACGAGCGTCGACGGACCCGGTTGAGGACGGATCAGACCCGAAGAATGTCGAAAAACAACTGGCTGTCGGAGTTGAGTGGTTAATCGAACGGGTGGAATCCGGTACATGGACCAAAAGCAGCCCAATCGGTTTTTATTTCGCGAGATTATGGTATTTTGAGAAGCTCTACCCACTGATATTCACGGTTGCTGCCTTGCGCCGGGCTTGCCTGGCGGTTGGGGTTGCCGAAAGATCACCGTCGGGAAACCGGCCAGCGGGCACCTAACCGGCGGTGAATACAGGAGTTCCGAGTGTCGATTGCCCCGTCCGAATCACGCCAATCGGTTGCGATGCCCACCGACGCCAGTCCGGCGGATGAGTTGGCGACAAAACAGCCGCGCAAGCGAAGGCGACGCAAGAGCACCAGCCACCTGAAGTTGGTTCCCGAGACGCTCTCGGAACGTGAACGGGTCAAGGCTGCCGCCGAACAATTTGCCGAGTCGTTGGATCGGGCTCAACCGTTCGACAGCACTCAACTGGAGACCTGGGGGCGGCAACTGCTTGAGGAACTCGAGTTGTCCGAGAAGTTCCTCGGTTTTGCGGCCGTGCTGATCGGCAATTTTTTCTGGAAGCGGCAATTCCTGTCGGTGCCGTTCGAGCGACGGATGCTGCTGTTGCCGCACTGCTTGAAGCACGCCGAGGGCTGTCCGGCCGAGTACGACGAGTTCGGTCTCGATTGCGAGAAGTGCGGCGCCTGTTCGATTGCCGACTACAAGGTGCGAGCCGAGCAGTTGGGTTACAAGGTGCTGGTGGCCGAGGGGTCTCCGGTGGTGTTGAAGATCATCGTCGGCGGCCACGTCGACGGAATTCTCGGAGTCGCCTGTCTCAACGTGCTGGAGAAGGCGATCGACAAGGTGCTGATCGCCGGTGTGCCCTCCTACGCCATCCCGCTGCACTCCGGCGACTGCAAGAACACGTCCTTGGACGAGTCGTGGGTCTGGGACGTTCTCGAGAAGTACGAGCCGTTGCCCGAACCGGTCACCAGCAGTTACCTGCCGTTGATCCGTGAGTCGAATCGTCTGTTCGAGCAGGACTTCGAGCGGCTGCTGCCGCCGGTCCGCAGCCAGCCGTCGCAGCAGGCCGCGACGCCGTTGGCCAAGACCGAGGAGATCGCCTACGACTGGCTGGCTCGTGGAGGTAAGCGGTTCCGCCCGTTCATCACGTTGGCGGCCTACGATGCGATGACCGGCGGCGAGTCCTTGCAGGCGGCTCATCGCAATGGCGATGGCCTCGGGATGCCCGACTCGGTCTGCCGCGTGGCGATGGCGATCGAGGCTTTTCACAAGGCGTCGCTGGTGCACGACGACATCCAGGACGACGACCTGTTCCGTTACGGCCGTGAGACCCTGCATCGCAAGTACGATCCGGGCACGGCGATCAACATCGGTGATTACCTGATCGGGATCGGGTACCAACTGGTCAATTCGGCGCGTGGCGAGGCGGGCGCGGAGATCACCTGTGACGTGTTGGACCGGATGGCCACCGCCCACATCAAGCTCTGCGACGGCCAGGGGGCCGAGATGGCATGGCACGAGCAGGCTGTCGAGTCGATCACCCTGCTCGACGCGCTGCAGATCTACGCCTTGAAGACCTCGCCCGCCTTCGAAGCGGCCCTGTATGCCGGGATGCGGATGGCTGGTGACGTGTCGAGCTACGAGGAGATGATTCCGTTGTTTTCGCGTCACCTGGGTGTTGGCTTCCAGGTGCTCAACGACCTGAAGGACTGGCGGGGCGACGCCAACAACAAGCTGGTGGCCGGCCAGGACATGCTGGCCGGACGCCCGACGGTGATGCTGGCCCTGGCTTTCCAGGCCGCCGACGATCTCCAGCGCCAGCAGTTGCTGGACATTCTCGCTGCCACCGACGTCGAGGACGAGGCCCGCATGAAGCAGCTGACGGGATTGCTGATGGATTGCGGTGTGTTCGAACAGGCCGAGTTGCTGGTCGAGAAGACCCGGGTGCGGGCCGAGTTGCTGGCTGACGATGTGGACGTCGAGCCGTTGCGACGATTGCTGTACTTCCTGGTCGACACCGTGCTGGCCGACGAGGACGAGGCGGGGATTCCGGTGCCCACTCCGGAAGATGTGCTGCTGTCCCTGCCGGTGGCCCAGTAACCGCTGCGGAGTCCACAACGGGGTTGGCGCCGGGGGGGCCCTGGTCGACTTCCGGAGTTCCCTAGGCCAGTGGCAGGGGTTCGGGCCGGAGCAGGAACGGGAAGACGCGGACCGGGTTGCCGTCGGTGTCGAGTTGCTTGTAGGTCAACTGGGCAGCGCGGTCAGCGGCGAACTGCAGCATCGTCAGCTTCAATCCGCAGAACCGGTCGCTGTCGACCTCGGCTGCCACGTCGGCAAACACCTCACCGGAGGAAGCCGCGTGACGTCGCACACCGTGGATGCTGTTCTCACGGACCTTCAGTCCCGCCGCGGCCAGTTTGAAGAGTCCTTTGAGGAATCGACCGATGAGGTTCTCGGGGTCGGAGACCTTCAACAGCTTGTCGAGTTCCTCGTGGGCTTCCCAGTAGTAGCCCGCGTTGAACAGGTCGATGGCCAACAGGAAACTGCGGTTGTCGGCCCAGGCGTCGTCGGAGAGCGGCTTGGATGTCGGACCCTTCTTCTTGTAGCTGTGACCCTCGGGATGCCGGTACGGATGAGGAGTCGTCGATCCGGGGATGAAGGTGTAGGCAGGCAGATCGACCGGCGGCAGAAGCCGCGGAGAGTCCTTGAGTGTCTTGACCATCGGTGATTCGGGCTCCTGTGAGTCGACCGGGACCCGGGTGGGGAATGCTCCGGGGCGACCTGGTGGGGTGAGTCGACGAGGCTGGATTCGCGGGAGGGAGCGGCTGGTGCTGTCGAGTGTGGAGTGAGGGGCACCAACCAGCAGATCATCTAGCATAGCGGATTTGGCGAGTGATTCACGGTTCGTTCCCGTGAAACTCGGTCGAATCCGAGCGAGATTATTGGTGGAGAGTGCGGGTCGGGTTTATCGGTCAGGCAGACTGTGCCGCCCGAATCCGCCGCTTGATTGCCGCCACGAGTCCGCGGGCTCCTCGCTGCCTGGTCATTCCCAGGGTTTCGCCCAGCCCCAGCGGTTCCAGCACGTCATCGGGCATCGCCAGCACGTCGTCGACCCGCGATCCGTTGATTCCCTTGATCAACAACGCCACCAGCCCACGAATGGTCGGCGACTGCCGGGGGACCAGGGCCTCGATCGTCACCAGATCATCGTCGACGTCGACCCAGAGGTCGACGGCTGTCTGACATTCGAGGACACGGCAGTCGCGTGGCGGGGGAACGTCGCAGCGGGAGGCCGAGAGTTTCGGGAGGGTGTCGGAGAACTCGATCAGCAGTTCGAGCCGCTCTCGAGGATCGAGCCCATCGAATTCAGCGAACAGCGGTTCGAGCCTCACTCGGCCTCATCCTCATCTTCACCCTGTGGCACCACAAAGCTCATGTGCAGTTCGGCGTGACGCAGGTGCAGCGCCAACCACTCGCGATCGCACATCCGGCCCAGGAAGGGGTGTGGGGCGGTGGGCGGCGTGGTCGAGAGTCGTTGGGCGGCGGCTTCGAGGTGATCGCACGCCGCCTGAAGTTCGATTTCCGGTTCCGGCAGGTAGTCTTTGGCGCGGCGTGGCACCGTGAACCCAGGTTTCATCCGTGTCGTCAGCAGCCGGTTCTTCATCAACGCCGCCGCCAGTGTCCTCACCAGCCAGTTGGACTGGAACGAGAACCCGTCGATCGAGCTGTCGATGGCACGGGCGAGATGTTCGAGGATCTGGGCGAAGCTCCAATTGCCCACGGTGATCACGTCGACCTCGACCAGTCGCCGGACGTCATCGAGAAAGTCCTGCAACGTACCGTAGACGATCAGGCGTCGTTGGTTGGAGGAGGCGGTCATGGAGGGAGTTGACCGGGGGGGCCTCGGAGAGCGGGAGATCGCCGAGTCATTGTGGAGCAGCCGACTCCGGGCGACAAGGCTGGCGCGTTGGCCTATACTGGCCGTTTCGCGCCGGCACGGTCAGGCTCCAGTTCACGGCTTCCATGAGTGATTCAGGCAATTCCATCGAGGATTACGATCCGGACGCGGCATCGGTGCCGGAATTGCCTTCCGGCCAACCGCCGAACTCGGGCCGAGGGTTGCTGACGCGCGTGCTCGAGAGGTTTCCGGAGCCGAGTCGTCGACCACTGTTGTGCGACTCGGCCTACAACGTCGGCAACGGGGCCTATTACTCGCTCAACCTGCTGGTGCCGGTCGTTCTCGAGACGATCCTCAACGGCACGGTCATGCACCTGGCGGTGTTCTGGGCCGTGGCGCACGGCAGCAGCGTGCTCAGTCCGCTCGTCGGATTCGCAGCGCGGTTCGTTCCCATGAAACTGCTGGTCGTCGTCCCGAACGTCATCACGGTGATCTGCCTGCTGGGGGTCGCCTTCAACCCCACCACGCTCGAGAGTGCCACCTGGTTCACGATCGTGATGGCTGCCGCCTTCGTGGTGCGGGTGTTTCCACGGACCGGCGAGATGAACATGTACCGCGTGTTGTACCCCACCACGCACCGTGGTACCGCCGTCGGCCTTCTCAAGGCGATCATGGCCGTCTCGGCCCTGGTGGTCACCGCGGCCGGATACGTGTGGTTCAATCACCAGGAATCGCTGTACTGGGTTCTGTTCCTGGCCGTGGCCATGTTGCTGCTGATCAGTTCGTTGTTCTACGGCGCGATTCCGGTTCGTCCGCAGGATTCGATGGTGGCGACCGGAACCGGTTCTCCGTTGGTCGCATTCGGCAAGGGGCTGAAGGTCTTTCTGACCGATCGTCGTTTCCTGCTGTACCAGATCGGGTTTTCGTTCGCCGGAACGGCCAACCACATGGTCTTCTGGATGATTCCGAATCTCTGTACGAGATACCTCCGTCTGAGTGACGAGAACACCCGTCTCATCTCGGCACTGATCCCCGCGCTGCTGGTGACATTTTCGGCACCCTTCTGGGGACGGTATCTCGACCGGGTCAACCCGATGCTCGGTCGCGCCACGTTCAATGTGCTGCAGGGGATTGCCTTTGTGCTGTTTGCCGTCGGCGGTCTCTCGGGAATGATCTGGCTGGTCGTGGTCGGATCCCTGTTGCACGGAGTCAGCGCCGGGGGGAGTGCTGTCAACTGGTTGACCGGAAGTCTGTACTTTGCCGGTCGTGACCGCGTGTCGCTCTACAACGCCGTCCACGTTGGACTGACCGGCGTGCGGGGGTTCCTAGCTCCCCTGGTGGGCCTGATGCTCTATTCGGTTGGCCCGCTCGGTTGGGGAAATCTCACCGGATTTTCCCTGGGGCCTCACGTTTTCTGGGTGGCCTCCGGACTCAGTTTCCTGGGGGCAGTCACCATGTTCTGGCAGGGAATCACCGATCCCGGGCCGCGGGACGAGCACGCCGAGACCAAGTCGACCTGAAACCGCTCGGTGAGACACCTGCAGCGGTTAGGTGGCCAGGCCCGGCGGCCAGAGTGTCCAGAACAGCCAGGCGACCGGGCCGGCGTAAAGGATGCTGTCGAGCAGATCGAGTGTTCCCCCCATGCCCGGGAACAGGGCTGCCGAGTCCTTGACCTCGGCGTCTCGCTTCATCAGCGATTCACAGAGGTCTCCGATCAGTCCGGCCACTCCGATCACGGCTCCGTAAATGGCTGCCCAAAGCCACACGGGGAGTCCCGAGGTGGCTGGCAACGACTCTCCGGCTTCGCCCGTCTCGAAGGCCATTCGACCCCATTCGAGCCACGCCACGGCTCCCAGGGCGGCTCCCAGCACCGCTCCCAGTGCCCCCATCCAGGTCTTGCCGGGGCTGAGCCTGGAGTGGAGCTTCTTGCGGCCGAAGAGTCGGCCCAGCGTGTAGGCTCCGGTGTCGCCCATCTTGGCAGCGGCCACCAGGGACCCCAGCGCCAGGTACCCCAGTTCAGGTCGGGGTGTCCACCTGAGCTGAACTGTGACAATCAGCAAAAATCCGGTGTAGACGACCACCAGCACGTCGGCTCCCAGACCTCCGAGACTCGAACCGGGTTCACGAAATCGCAGGGCATGGACCAGCAACAGCACCAGCACCACCATCGCCAGGGCTCCCGCCACGCGTTCCAGCGGGCTTCCCCCGACCAGGCACTCGCAGACACCCCCCCACGACTCGCCTGGCCATCCTGAGACGACCAGCACCGCTGCACCGATTCCTGCCAGGGGCCACGAGGCCTGCAGGTCACGACGGTGGAGCAACTGCACCAGTTCGAAGGCCAGCCGCACGGCCAGCACCGTCACCAGGACCAGCAGGACCGGTGCTCCGGAACCGAGCTGATGATCCCAGGCGAACAGGCCGACCAGCAGAGGGATCAGCAGTGACGAAACCAGCAGGCGTTGTCGGAGCATGGTGAACGGGGGGCCCTGGAGAACTGTGACCTCATTCGGCGAGTCCGCCGAAGCGTCGCTGTCGAGAGGCAAAGTCGCGGAAGGCTTCGAAGAGATCGTCTCGGCAGAATTCGGGCCAGCACTTCGAAGTGACCCAGATCTCGGCGTAACTGATCTGCCAGAGCAGGAAGTTGCTGATCCTCATCTCGCCAGCAGTGCGGATCAGCAGATCGGGATCACTCATGCCGGCGGTGTAGAGGTGCGAGGAGATGGTCTCCTCGTTGATGTCATCCGGGGCCAGTGATCCCTCGGCGACTTGGCGGGCGATGTCCTGGACCGCGTCGACCAGTTCTCCCCGGCTGCCGTAGTTGACCGCCAGGCACAACCGCATGCCCTGGTTGGCGCTGCTGCAGTCGACAGTTTTCGTGACTTCCTTGAGCACGTTGTCACTGAGCCCCTCGGTGCGACCGATCATCGTGAACCGCATGTCCTGCCGCATGATCTCTGCACGTTCCTCGATCACGTACTGTTCCAGCAGCCGCATCAGCATCTCGAGTTCGCGTCGCGGGCGTTTCCAGTTTTCACTCGAGAGACAAAACAGCGTCAGCTGTTCGACGGCTTCGAGCTCGACGCAGGCTTCGATCACGAGCCGCACGCTCTTGGCCCCCCGTCGGTGTCCCTCGGCGCGGGGCAGCCGACGCGCCTGGGCCCACCGTCCGTTGCCGTCCATGATCACCGCAACGTGGCGGGGCAGCGAATCACGCGGCAACCCCAGTTCCTCGAGCGCACTGGGAGTTGTCTTGGTGGCGGCCACGTGACGATTCCTCGTCGTGCCGGACTACTGCAACTGCAACTCGGCGGCTTGCTCGACCGACTCGCAGAACAGGGTCTCCTCGCGATACGAAGGCGTCTCGTTGGGCGAGGAGATTCCCAGGCGGACATGTGTCTCCTGGACATCCAGAACCGTGACCGAGATTTCGTGGTCGATGACCAGTCCTTCGTTGACACGACAGGAGACGACTTGCATAACGGGCGATCCTGTTTGGCTGGCGGAAGCCGAATCGGCGGTGATCGTGATGGGCGATGAAGTCGCCCCAGAAGTGCAACGAGGCATCATTGTGACGGGGGAAGAGGTGTGGGGCAAGTTGGACAACGGTGGAATCATCGGGAATCGTGGGGGAGAGAAATTATTGCGTAACATCGGCTTGACATTCGGCTGTCGTAGGATCCGCGCTGACTCGCACCCGTGTTGACGGTTCGCCAGAATGGCCCGTTGTGATTGTCCTTCCGGAGTGCCATTTCGATGAAACTCGTCATCCATCCCCCCGTCGACGACACGCGGCTCGAGCAAATCCGCGAGGTGGCCGGTGAGATGGTCGTGGTCAACACGGCCGATCCCGAGTCGGCCGCGGCCGAGATCATCGATGCGACGGCCTTCTTCGGAAAGCTCACCCCCGAACTGCTCTCGGTTGCCGGCCAACTCGAATGGGTCCAGGCTCCCACGGCCAGCCTCGAGCACTATGTCTTCGATGAACTGGTTTCCCACCCCTGTACGCTGACCAACATGCGGGGACTTTACTACGACGTGATCGCCGACCACGTGATGGGATACGTGTTGGTGTTTGCCCGCAACCTGCACCGCTATCTCCGGCAGCAAATCGATCGGAAGTGGGCCCCCGTGGGGGGAGAAGAGGAACGGTCGGACTTTCTCAGCGGCCCGGGCTGGATCAGCGGGATCGATGCGGGTCACCTGCACCTGGCCGATTGCACCATCGGAGTGGTGGGGACGGGATCGATCGGCGCCGAGATCTGTCGACGAGCCGCGTCATTCGGCATGGAGGTGCTGGGAGTCGATCCGGTGGCGACCAGCGTGCCGGGGGTGGTCGACGAGGTTTGGGGAGTCGAGCGGGTGGACGAATTGCTGGGGGCCAGCGACTTCGTCGTGATCGCCGCTCCGCACACTCCCGAGACCGAGGGCTGGTTCGGACCCGAGCGGTTTGCCGCGATGAAGGACTCGGCCTACTTCATCAACATCGGCCGCGGGGCGATCGTCAGGCTCGATGCGCTTTTGGCCGCCCTGGAATCCGGAGGGATCGCCGGAGCGGCACTGGATGTCTACGAGACCGAACCCCTGCCGACCGAGCACCCTCTCTGGGGGCTCGAAAACGTGCTGCTGACGCCCCACATCGCTGCTGCCAGTCCGCGGATCGCCGAAAGACATCTGGCGACGCTGCTGGAGAACGTCGCCTGCTACGTCGCCGGCGAGGACCTGGTGACGGTGGCCGACAAGGCCCGCTGGTTCTAGCCCCTGGACCCAGTCTCAGCCGCGGCCCATGTAGAGCTGGTCCCGCGGCATGACGATGCCCTCCAGGAAGTTGACGTGGTCGGGCAGCGAGATCATCGCCAGGCCCGCCTCGGCGATCGTCTCGATGGCCATCATCGGTTCCTGGTCGGATTCCGCGTCGGATTCCTGCCGTCGTTCGATCGCCACGTTGCCCGGATGCAGGCAACTGGCGATGATGCCGAACTCGCGGCCGTCGAGCGAAGTGGCCTTGGTCAGGCCCCAGATGCCGAACTTGGCGGCGACGTAGGGGCTGCTGCCGGGGCGGGGGACCTGAGCGGAAATCGAGCCGATGTTGAGGATCCGGCCGCCGCCCTGGTCCTTCATGATCTTGAATGCCTCGCGGGTGCAGTAGAACGCCCCGGTCAGGCAGACCGCGATCACCCGGTCCCATCCCTCGGTGGTCACCTCGTCGATCCGTCCTCCATCGAAGGCCCCGGCGTTGTTGACCAGCACATCGACCCGCCCGAATTTTTCCATCGTGGCCGCAAACAGGCTCTGGACCTGTTCGAGATCGGTGATGTCGGTCGGCTGCGAGACCACCTCGGCCCCGGCGGCGGTCAGGTCATCGGCCACCGCCTGAAGCTTGTCGACGTTGCGGGCTCCGATGGCCAGCCTGGCCCCTTCGGCGGCAAACAGCTTGGCCATCCCCTTGCCGATGCCCTGGTTGGCTCCGGTGATCAGGACCACCTTGTCGTCGAGTTTTCCCATGGACGTTGGTCCCGTGATCTGAGTGTGAAAAAAAAAGTCAGGAGAGTCCAATCCGCTTTGCAGTCGGATCAATCAACCAGAGCCAGTCATCGAGCAGGAACTCGATGCGGATCGCCAGCAGGGCGATTCGGCCCATGACGGTGTAGCCGAAAGCCGCACCGAAGGTGATCATCAGAATCCAGATGCCCGAACGGGCCACTTTGCCCACCACGCCTCGGTGTTCGATGGAGAAGAAGAAATAGACCAGGCAGGCGAGGATGCTGGCGATCAAGACAAGATTCTTGGCGGTCTGCCAGAAGTCAAACGAATCTGCGGACATGGCGATGACGGGAATGATGCTGGCACGAATCTGGCCGAGAAAATCGGCGTGGATGAAGCCAACCAGTTTCAGCCCCGCGGTGGTGCCGATGATGAAGGCCAATGGCCATCTGGCGATCCAGGCTCCCTTCGGAGCCAATCGCCACAGCAACAGCACACTGAGAACAAGCGGAATCACGTACAGGTACCAGGTGTCTTCTCGTTCCGGCGAGAGTCCCGGCATGGCCCAGGACCGGACCCAGGCGGGAGACAACTTGCCCAGCAGATTCGGGATGATCGTCGTCCAGAAGGCGACCACCATCCAGTAGGCGGCTGAAACACCGATGACGACAGACTCGGCGAACTTGTAGAAGACGTTGTCGCGGTAAAGGAACGAGAAGATGAACAGCGTGAACAGGGCGGCGACCCAGACGCCGACGGTTCGTGACGGACTGGGAAATGCCGTTCCGGCGATGTAGTCGGAAGCCTGTGCAGGAGCTTCACCGACATCGAGCGGTTGCACGTAGACGGTGGCCATTTCGCCGGACGAGACACGAATGGCCAGGTACACGACGGCCAGGCCGACCAGGACGATGGAGATGGTTTTTTCTGGTTTCATGAGTTTGTTCCTTCGCGCGAGCGGCCGACGAAGAAGACAATGTTGCCGACCACGATCAGTACGACCATCAGGATATGTGCCACCAGTTGAGGGCCCATCCGCCGCTTTCCTTCCAGGTACTTCAGGTCTGGCTCGCGACCCGCCTCACGGTCGTAACGGTCGACGACCAGTTTCTCGTATTCGGCGGCCCCCTTGATTGCTCCGAGCAGACCCTTGAGCTGTTCTGGCATGTAGGGGTAAAGCAGTGGGGCTCCAACGCCCGTGCAACCCGCGACGAGGCGGATCTGGTCGGGGTATGGTGTGGCCGCGTATTGGACCCATTCCTTGACACCCGGGTAGCCCGCACTGACCTCGGCCACCAGGTCCATCGACTGGATGTTGACCAGGTCCCGGCACATGGGAATCTGGTCGAGGTCGGTGCCGCGATCGTCAGTCGAGTAGAGCTGTTTCAGGTCGGTCACGATGACCTTGATCACGCCCTCGTTACCGGGCTTGAACCCGAGGTTGACGTAGTCCTCCCCGTAGACCATGTCGGGGAAATCCGTCTTGATGACCCGATTGATGCTGTCGTCGATCATCTGTGGTCCGACCGGCCAGAGCGCGATGAAGTAGATCTTCAGTTTCTTTTCACAGCAGTGCCGGACAAACGCGGTGGCCATGGGGCCGAGTTCTCCTTCGCTGGCCGGGTCGTAATCAAAAGCCAGCAGCACCGGGTCGCCTTCCTCGAGTTGTTCGATCTCATTGAAGACCGCATGAGCGAGGCTGGTGGCTTCCTCGGGGAACTGCAGTTCCAGCAGGATGGGGATCGTCACCGCGGCTCCCATCAGGAGGAAGATCCAGCGACGATCCAGGGTGCTGAGAAAATGGTACATGGGCTGTCAATCCTCCTGTGAACCGAGATATGAGCGATCCACACCGAGCAGGACTTTCAAAGAGGTGGCGGCGATCCCCAGTGCAATGCCGATCATGATCGCGCGGTTTCCGGCCGTGTTGAAGACCGTCATGATCGTGACTGTCAGGTTTTCGATCTTCAGGCCGGCGATCGAGTCGGGCAACCAGGACGTCAGCGTGGCCCCGGCAAACGTCCGTCCCAGCAAGATGATGAAGGCCGTTCCCAGCAGCAGGATGGCTTCGAGGTTCTTGGCGCGAAAGGCCCGGAATGCAGCCGAGGCGACATAAAAGGCGAGCATGGCGAACATGCTCGCCGTCAGGGGCTTGAAGGTGTATTCGTACAGCCACCAGAACGGGCTGCCCTGTTCGCGATATTCTCCACTCCAGGGGAACCGGGGTTGGTGGGCCGCGACGAACAACGCACCGGCCGTGCGGTGCCACAGGAATTCGGTCCTGACATCGTCCAGCAGGAAATCCCGTTGTCCGCTGCTCAGCGGCCCGTTGGCCAGCAGTGCGAAGCACAGCGTCCGATTCCGTTCACCGGTGGTCGAAATCTGAGAGATGAAACGTGTCAGTGCCGAGACTTGAGGATCGCTGAGCGTTCCAGCTTCGCCGAGTTGCTTGGTCAACTCGGCTACGGGCTGGGCGGTGTTTTCGGCAAACGCCCTCAGCAGATCCTCCTGAGCCTCATTGAGCCGGGTGGTTTCTCCGATGGTCCTGGTCGGTTTCAGGTCAGCCACCTGCCCCGTTTGTTCCGCGGCGGTCTTTTCGTCCAGAAGTTCCCGAGCCGACTTGCGGACCTCTTGCGGTTCGCCCGCGGTGCTCACCGCAATGATCAACTGTTGGGCGTTCCAGCCCCCGTCGAGGAGGTTGTTGAGGGTGGCGAGTTGTGACTTGTTCAACGGCGGGCCGTGCTTGCCGATGGCCGTGATGAACGCCTCTCGTCGAGGCCCCTTGGGCAACGGGGGTGTTGGCCGGAACTGGTTCGACAATGCGGCTCGTTGTCCCGGGGACATCGGTCCGGTCATCGACAGTTGCTTCTTCGACTTGTCGACAACCAGCGAATCCTTCAGCGGGCCGGGGATTTTGAAGCCGGCCGGCAGTGAAGAGAAGTCGACCGTTGACGTTCGCCGGCTCTGTTGAAACAGCGATTCGACCGCCGCCGTCCACGTGGCATTGCTGCTGTCGAGTGCCTTCAGATCGGCCTGATCGTCTTGGCTCATCCGTCCCTGGAATGTCAGCCGTGAGTTTCCGGCGTCGTAGCCGATTTTCCCTCGCAGTGTTTCGGGAGGCTGGGCTGCTCTTGCGAGCGCTTCGACTGTCGCCAGCCATTCCAGTTCGTCCTGGAAACCGGAGAGGGCGGCAACCTGGAGAGGCTGAATCCAGCCTCGGAAGGTGATGTTCTGGCCGTCCTGGGTCAACTGGTCTCGCACGATGAACGGCACCGCCGTCTTGTTGGCGTGAGTGGGAATTTGTCCCTCGACCGAGAAGGTCTGAGATTCCGGCAGGTCAGAGAGTTCCAGTTGTGCCAGGGCACTCCCGTACATCTGTTGCTGCTGAGCGGGGTTGGAACCGACCTTGCCCAGGCCGATCGTCAGGGTGGCTACGAAGGCGATGACAGTCACGGCCGAGAATCCCCATCCTGCTGCTCGCTTGCTGATCTTCTTGAAATGAATCTTCAACAAGTTGCCGCCGCCGAGGATGAAGGCGACGGCGGCCAGGATGTCGAACCAGATTGCCGCTTTCTCGCCCCAGCCCTCCGTGTAGGGAATGAAGAAAGAAATCAGCAGGACGAAACCGGAGATCCCGGTGATCAGCATCGGAACAGTTCGTTTCATGGCGTGTCTCTTGGCAGTGTGTTTCAGCCGGACTTGAGGACCGTGTCGCGGAGGAACGTCGTGGCGGTTTCAAAGAACTCGATCGATGTCATGCTGTTCAGCGTATCCAGTAGACATCCGACGATGACCAGGGCCGCCACGATCACTTTGCCGACGTCCTGGCCCTTGAGGCTTCCCAACTGGTCGGGGTCGCCGGACAGGTAGGCACTGGCGGCGAAGAACTCCTCGCCGATCAGCGTGTAATCACAGGCGGCGACAAAAAACGGCAGTTGGCTGGGCATTGCGGTCCCCGCCACCTGGATGGCACCAATCGAATTTCCGGTTTCGGCAAGGATCAGTGATTCGGCGAAGAAGGCGCCCATGTAGAAGCAGGCCGCAGGTTTTTCCCGGACCATCATGCCCGAGAGATACGCGACGTAACCGAATTGCTCGTCGGTGACGTAGTAGACGTCATCTTCGTTGAAGGAATCGGGTCGTCCGGCAGCAAGGAACGCGGACTCGACGGTTTCGCTGGCGGTGGTCATCACCAGGGACTTCGACGTCGGCACCTCGATATGGGCACCGTACTCGGCGGCCACCTGGGCCACGCGGGAGAGAATGGTCAGTCCGGCAATCGTCTGGATCTCGTTCATGTCCAGGATTCCGGGAACAAACAGGCACGGCCGTCCCATCTCGGTGGCCCGGCCCACGGCCTCTTCGACGGCTTCCAGGCCAGCGATCTTGCGGATCTTCAGCGGCTTGCCTCTCCGGGCCGCCAGGATGAAGTAGACCACTGAACCACAGATGATCAACGTGATCAGCACCAACCAAGCTCGTTTTCCCGAGAAGGCCTGCGAGGCCGGCCGGACCGCGGCCTCCGCCGCCGTCTCGACGTACGAGGATTCGGAGCCATCGGGTCCGACCGTCCGCACGCGGAAGAAGTACGGTTCACCCGGTTCGAGTTGCTCAAATGTCAGCCTCACTTCTCCAGACCGGTACGCCCCCTTGTCGGCGACAACCGTCTCGGCGTGCTCGTAGACGCCCCCGTATTCGCCCGACCAGCGGACAACGTAGTGGGCCACTCCGGGCGGATCGGTGTCGAGTTTGTCATCGGGCGAGATCCCGACAATCACGTCCACCGCATCGCCACCGTCCCAGCCGTGGTCCTCGGCCCGCACGTGGCTCGGTGGCCGGGGGGCGTCGGCTGCCATGAGCCTTCCCGGCGGCAGTCCGGTCAACACGACGGCAGTCAGGAGAATTCCCAGGCGGCGATCAACCATCGTCGGTTACTCCGAGATAATCTCGATATTGGCGCGGGGGACAACAACCGTCTCCCCGTCGGCAGAAGTGACTGTCAGCACCCGGGCCCGCGACTCTGAACCGAGGATCTGGGGTTCCGAGGGCAGGTCGGCCACTTGGCCGATCAACCCGAAGTAGGGGTCGCGGATCACACGCACCGGCGTGTTGGTCTCGAGCAGACCTTCGGTCGCCCGATTGTCGCTCTCCGGCGGTGTTGACCCCGCAGCCAACGGTATCACGATCTCCGGTCTTATCACCCCGGCGCGAATCTGGGTGGTGCCGTTGACCGAGGCTTCGCGGCCGCTGTGACCGGTCAGCAGTCGGTGGGTGCGTTCGGCCATGGCGATCTCGCCGAATCCCTCGGTGACGATCAGTGTCAACCCGATCCGTTCGGAACCGGTGATGGCGACACCGAGATCGAAACCGAGGATGTCTCGCAGGTCGGCATCGTCGAGTCCGCCGGAGACGATCGCGGCAGCACCGATCTGGATGGCCCGCTTGACAGCGTCTCCGGTCACCCGGCCACCTCCGACAATCACCGCTCCGGCCATCTCGTCGCTGATCCGGTCGGCGGACAACTCCTGTTCCGGGTTTTCACAGGCCATTGCGATCGGCCCCACCGTCTCGCCACCGATCCCGAAAATGCCCTGGATGAAGCACACGGCGTTTTCGACCGTCACTCCTTCGCCTTCGATCACCTCGACGACTTCGCCGGAGACGTAGGCGGTCACCTGGACGGGCAGGGGCACGCCCCGGATGATCACCTGGCCGGTGACATTAGAGATCGTCTCGATCGTCCCGGCGACGCGCGAGGCACAGGTGGACTTGAACATCCCGAAAATGCCCTTCGTCTGTGCCAGCATCGTCCCGTCTTCGACAGTGTCTCCTTCGGCCAGCAGCATGCACTCGGGGACGTCGGCCGGAGGCATCGAGAGCATGTTGGCGACATTCATCGGCGTGATGTTGCCGGGCATGAACGTCTCGGCGACCACGTCGGAAGCTCCCACCCGGTCGCCGACCGATTTGAGCACCGTGCCGGAGATGGGCAGGATTCGCCGCACGCGGTGTTGCGTGTGCGGGGTGACCTTCAATCCGGGGGTGTAGGCCTGTGCCATCAGCAGTTGCCCTAGTTCAGTCTGGCGAGATCTGCCAGTCCCAGTGCGTTCGTCCAGTCGGTGACCGCCTGCCGGCAGACGGTCCGATCTTCGGGCAACACCAACGGTCGTCCGCGACCGTCCAGCATCAGCCCGACCGTGCCGCCACGGACCGTCCGTGTCATGGCCTTGCCCGCTCCGGCTCCGACATCGAAATTGCGGGCCGGCTCGATTGTCGCTTCGGCGGTCTCGCCGTCCTCCAGCGGCAGCAGCTTGAGTTCACCGACGGAGATCTCACCCCTTGCGTCAATGCTCTTGCCACTGATCTGGAAACCGAAACAGGTCTTGCCCGGTTTGTCGGAACCCTTTGGAGCGACACAGGTGCCCAGGTAGATCAGGCAGTCCCGCTCGAAGACCTGGACGGCCGCCTCGGCATGCACCTGCGACAAAACGCCCAGGTGGGGCATCATGAAAATGCTGTCCTTGGCCAGTGTCGTGATCCCCTCGGGTTGAAAGGCGTCGACGAGCATGGCCGCGGTCTGCTGCATTCGGGGCGCATGTGAGAGAACGCCGCCGGAGGCGACCAGCAGGTCCAGGGCCATGTTGTCGACGATCGTCTGGCCACCGGCTTCCTGGCTGAACGTGTCGCCGATGGTCCGCTGCTGTTGGACACCCTTGAGTGTCGTGGCGAACTCCTTGTGTTGCACGTAGGCCAGCCTCAGGGCCTCTCGGGCAACAGCCTGTTCAAACATCAGGGATTCGAGCGTCTGGGGAATCGTCGTGGGCCGGATCATCTTGTTCTTGACCCGGTTGCGCAGTTCCCGTTCGTCCATCTCGAAGGGAACCCATTGCAGGATCTTGGGCAGGGTGGCCTCGGCACAGACGTTGGAGATCGAGTAACTCATTCCCAGGTTGGCGCTGACGGTTCGGTTGAAGGTTCCGTCGAAGACGCTGAACACGTCGGTGGTGGCTCCCCCGATGTCGACACCCACCGCGTTGACACCCCGCTGGGTGGCGATCTGCTGCAGGATGTTCCCCACCGCAGCGGGTGTGGGCATGATCGGCGCGTCGGTCCAGGAGATCAGCTTGTCGTAACCGGGAGCGTGAGCCATCACGTGCTCGAGGAACAGGTCGTGGATCATGTCCCGTGCCGGTCCCAGGTTTTCACGCTCCATCGTCGGCCGCAGGTTGTCGACCAGAGAGAGTTCGACGCTCTCGTCAAAGGTCGCTTCGATTGGCTCTCGCGCGTCGACGTTGCCGGCGAAGATCACCGGCATGCGGTATTCCCCGCCGAATCGCGGTTGCGGCTTGGCCGGGGCCACCAGTTCGGCGATCTGGACCACGTGGGTCGTGGTGCCACCGTCGGTCCCACCGGAAATCAGGATCATGTCCGGCCGAAGTTCACGGATCCGCTGGATCTGTTCGTGTGGCAACTGCTTGTCGTTGGTGGCGATGGTGTCCATCACGATCGCCCCGGCTCCCAGGGCGGCTCGCTTGGCGCTGGCAGCAGTCATTTCCCGGACCACGCCGGCGACCATCATCTGCAGCCCACCCCCGGCGCTGGACGTGGAAATGTAGAGGTCGCAACCTTCCGTTTCGGTCGCCGGGCGGATCACCTCGCCGTTGTCATCGATCAGGCGGCGGTCGGCCAGTTCCGCGACCTCGGTCACCGAATTGACCACGCCCATCGTCACATCGGCAGCGGGCTCCTCGACCGTCGTCGGGGCTTCCCCGCGAAACGTCTGCCGATACTCTCCATCGACCTTTTCGATCAGGATCGCCTTGGTCGTCGTGCTGCCGCAGTCGGTCGCCAGAATCACGTTGATCCGATCGAGATCAACTGGCGGGCGGGCAGTGGGAGTGGATGAGGAGTCGGTCATCCGTGTCGGCTTTCAATCCGTTGATGCAGCCTGGGCGGTATCCGCCGTGCTGTCTGTTTGGTCGGCGGCCCGGGTTTCCCGTTCGCGTTCTCGCTCTTCGATCCGCATGCAGATGTAGTCGACGGCCCCCCGCTGTTCGAGGTACTCAGCGAAATCGCCATAACCACCGGAATTGGTCAGAACGGAAACAAAGGGGGAGAAGAAGTGCAGAGCCTGGGAACCGAGGAAGTTGAGCGGTCGACTCATCTCGAGTGCCATCAACGTCGGGGTGGCCATCCCGCGGCCGACAACCTCCTCGACGACACGGTCGACAACCCGCCGCTGGTCCTCGCTCGGCTCGGCCGGACCGGGTGGATCGACGGCGAAAGCGTGCTTGAGCCACTGCACGGGGCGGGTCCTCCCTGAACTCCCCACGTCCGGCACGCGCCGGATTCTGGACGGCGACAAGATACCGCGCGACTGGTGGAATTGACAGCCTGTGGACTCGCGGCATATTGCCGGTCGCCGGAGTCGGGCGATCAGCCGTCGCCGGGATCTGCGATCCCGAACAGTCGCAACGCGTTGGCGGTTGTCGCCTCGGCCAGTTCCTCGATCCCGATCCCCTGGACCTCGGCCAGGCATTCGGCGGTGTGACGCACCCAGGCCGGTTCGTTTCTCTTGCCCCGGTTGGGCATCGGGGCCAGGTAGGGTGCGTCGGTCTCGACCAGCAGCCGCTCCAACGGCACCTCCGCGGCCGCCGCCCGCAACTCGTCGTTCTTCTTGAAGGTCAGCATCCCGGCCAGCGAGATGTGCATGCCCAGCTCGACACAGCGAGCGGCGGTGGCCTGGTCGCCGGCGAAGGAGTGCATGATTCCGGTCAACGGCCCGTTGGCGGCTTCGCGTTCCAGTTCGCTCACCACGTCGGCTTCGGCTTCGCGACAGTGCACCACGAACGGCAGATCGTGCTCGCGGGCCAGCTGCATGTGGCGACGGAACATCTCGGCCTGCTGTTTGATCGGCGTGTGGTCCCAGTAGCGGTCGAGGCCGGTTTCACCGACGGCGACGACCCCGGGACGGGTGACCAGTGCGAGGATCGCCTCCCAGTCGGACTCGGTCGACTCGGACACGTAGTTGGGCTGGATGCCGACGACGGCGTGCACGGCCGCGAAGCGATCGGCGAGTTCGACCGCCGCGCGGCTGGTGGCGGAGTTGATCCCGATGGTGGCCAGGCCGATGAGCCCGGCGTCCAGGGCCCGGGCAACCACCTCGTCGACGTCCCCGAAGAAAGCTTCCTCGTCGAGGTGGCAGTGGGTGTCGAAGAGCCGCATGGCGACGGTCTCAGTCGGCCGTGAGCGTGCCGAGTTCCTCGAGCGTCCGCTGTTCCTCGGCTGCCGCGTCGGCGATCAGTCCCCCGGCCTGTTCGTCTCCACGGCAGGCCGTCGCGGCCTTGTTGAGAGTGTCGAGGATCGCTTGCTGGTTGGCGATCAGTCTCGGGAAGAGGTTCTCCAGCGAGACGAAGTGCAGGTCGGTGTACTTCGTTGGGAACCGTCCGAATTCGATCGTCGCGTCGCGGTCGCCGAGCAGTTCGACAATCCGCGCGATCTGCAGTTGTTGCCGGCGACGGAACAGGTCCAGCGCGGCCACCTCGGTGTCGTCGTCCCCGGCCGTCCAGAAACCGCACTCGCCGGTGTACTGCACCAGGCTGCTGGTCAGAGCGGCCAGGGCGTTGTTGAGCGCGGAGTTGGTCGTCGAATCGGGCATGAGGGTTGTGGGGGTCGCGATCGCCGTGGGGGTGGAGTCGTGGGGGGGCTACCTGCCGGGGGTTATCGACGTACTGGCGTCGGGTTGGTCGGCGACGGGTGCGTTGATCGTATCCCGGGCCACCCGTTGGGTGGCCAGGCTCAGCTTGCCGATCAGGGGAGACATTCCCAACAGCAGGATCGGCACGGTCAGCAGCATCACAAAGACGGTTTCGGTTGCTTCGGTGCGAGCCGGGCGAGCGCCCTCGGGACGATCTGCCATGAACATCGCCACGGGCAACTTCAGGTAGTAGAACAGGCTCAGGACGGTGTTGAGCAGGGCGAAGCCGACCAGGGCGCCCATCGCCCAGTGGATTTGGGCCGCCTCCCAGACCGGAGCCAGCACGAAGAACTTGGCCACGAAGCCGCCCAGCGGGGGAAGCCCGACGAGGCTGAACAGGCAGGCGGCCATCATCACGCACAGCCACGGGCACTCGCTCTTCAATCCCCGGTAATCGGCGATCTCCTCGCTGTAGATCTGGTTGCGGATCAACGCCACGATCGCGAACGCACCGAAGTTCATGAACAGGTAGACCGACAGGTAGAACAGCACGCCCTCGATGCAGTCGGCAGCAAGTGTCTTGTTGCCGTCATCGAGCGCGACGAGCATGGCGACGACCCCGGTCAGCATGTAACCGGCGTGCGCGATGGTCGAGTAGGCCAGCATCCGCTTGACGTTGGTCTGGAAGTAGGCGGCCAGGTTGCCGAAGGTCGAACTGACCACGGCGATCACGCCCAGGCCGATCGCCAGCGGCAACGCCAGATCGCCGAAGCCGGTCAGCTGGTGGACCACCCGGATCAACAGCGCGAAGGCGGCGGCCTTGGAGGCGACCGAGAGGAACCCACCCACCTCGGCCGGGGCCCCCTCGAACGCATCGGGGCACCAGAAGTGGAAGGGGACCAGGGAGAGCTTGAAGGCCAGGCCGACCAGGATCATCATCACGCCCAGCACGATCGTGCGGACGGCGGCTGTCGACATGGAGGTGCCGACTGCACCTTCACCGGAGAGCAGTTCGCCGAGCTTCTCGGCGACCAGGTGCAGCTGCCCGGTCCCGAGCATTCCCGCGACGAGGCTGGTGCCGTAGAGCATCACCCCGGCGGCTCCGGCACCGTAGACCACGTATTTCAACGCCGCTTCGCTGCTGAGCCGTTTTCCCTTCAGGAAGCCGACCATCACGTAGCTGGGCACGCTGGCCATCTCGATGGCCAGGAACAGCATCAGCAGGTGGTTGGCCGAGGCCATCAGCAACATGCCGATCGTGGCACCGATCAGCAGGGTGTAGAAATCGGGTCCGTCCTCGTTGTCGGGAATCCCGCTGAGAACCGTCAGCGCGATCACCAGCACCAGGAAGACCAGCAGGAACAGCCGGAAAAAGACCGTCAGCCCGTCGTTGACCAGCAGCCCGCTGAACAACTGCGCGTCCTCGCCGGACTGGTACGCGTCGAGGCCGTTGACGTAGACGTTGCCGAAGGCGATGCCGAAGGAGATCAGCGTTCCGGCCATGGCAATCCAGTGAGCAGGCATCTTGCGGTCGATGCCCAGCAGGCGGCCCAGCAACAGGGCGACCACCGTGCCGCACAGCACCAGTTCCGACAGGAACGCCGTCACGTCACGGCCGATCTGTTCCGGCAGGTCGGTTATCAGTTGGTTGATTGAATTGGCCAGCATGAGATTGGTGTGTGCGCGACGGGTTGTGGTTTCTCAGTCCGGGTGGATCAGAGACCGACCATCTTGCCGGCCATGCCGTCGGTGAGCCTTTCGATCGTGGGAATCATGTACTGGAACAGCAGGTTCGGGAAGACGCCCAGGATGATGGCGAAGACCAGCAGCACGGAGGCGACGATCGTCTCGCGGCCCAGCATCGGTGTCAGCGCTTCCTCGTGCGGCCCCTTGTACTCGGCTCCGAGGTAGACCCGCTGGAGTGTCCAGAGGATGTAGCCGGCCGTCAGGATCACGCCCGAAGCGGCAATGATCGCCAAGATCTTGCTGTACTGCCAGGCGCTGAGCACGACGAAGACCTCTCCGATGAAGCCGCACAGCCCGGGCAATCCCAGTCCGGCGAAGAAGATGCCGGCCGAGAGACCGGTGAAGAGCGGCATCTTGCTGGCCAGGCCGCCGAACTTGTTGAGGTCGCGGTGGTGCACCCGGTCGTAGACCACGCCGACCATGAAGAACATGCCGGCCGAGGAGACGCCGTGTCCGAGCATCTGGAACATGGCTCCGTTGATGCCCATCTGCCAGTATTCCGAGGCGGTGTCGGCCGACACGACACCGACCACTCCGATACCCAGCACGACATAACCCATGTGGCTGACCGAACTGTAGGCGACCAGTCGCTTGAAGTCGGTCTGGGCCATCGCGGCAAATGCCCCGTAGATGATGCTGATCACCCCGATGGCCACCAGCACGGTGCTGCCGTCAAACACGGCGACCGGGCACAGCGGAAACGCGATTCGCAGGATGCCGTAGCCGCCCATCTTCAGCAGCACCCCGGCCAGGATCATGCTGATCGGCGTGGGGGCCTCGACGTGGGCGTCGGGCAACCAGGTGTGGAACGGGACACTGGGGATCTTGATGGCGAAGCCGATGAACAGCAGCCAGAAGGCCCATTGCTGCAGGACCGGATTCAGCAGGCCCTCTCCGCTCTGGGCCGCTTCGGTCAGCAACACCAGGTCGAAGATGTGTTTTCCGTCGGCTCCATGACTGCTGTTGAAGTAGATCATCAACAGCGCGACCAGCATCAGCACGCTGCCGAAGAGCGTGTAGAGGAAGAACTTGATCGCCGCGTATTCCTTCCGCGGGCCCCCCCAGACGCCGATCAGGAAGTACATCGGCAGCAGCATGACTTCCCAGAAGACGTAGAACAGGAAGAAGTCGGTGGCCATGAAGACACCGAGCATTCCCGTCTCCAGCAGCAGGAACAGGATCAGGTAGCCCTTGATCTGCTTGGTGATGCTCCACGAGGCGACCATGGCCCACAGCGAGATGAAACTGGTCAACAGGATCAGCGGCAGGCTGATGCCGTCGATTCCCAACTGGTAATTGATGTTCCAGTTGGGGATCCACTCGGCACTGCTGGTGTATTGCATGCCGCCATTGTTCATGTCGAAGCCGGGCAGCAGCACCAGGGTCAGGACGAAGGTGATGACGGTCACGGCCAGCGCCGTGTACCTCAGCCCGGCCTCGTTGTCTCGCGGCATCAACATCAGCAGGACCGCGCCGATGGTGGGGGCGAAGATGATCAGGGTCGGCAGGAGTTGTTGGAAATCCATGGCTTGTCAGCTTCCTGGTCGGGGGATGCCCGTCTCGGGAGAGGCCGTTGGTCAGGTCTCGGGAAACAATGCGAAAATCAGGACGAACAGAGTGACGACGCCCAGCGCGATGAACATGACATATTGACGCAGACGCCCGGTCTGAACGGTTTGCAGCGACCGGCCGACTTCCTGGGTCTTTTCGGCCACCCAGTTGACGATTCCGTCGACGACGCCTTCGTCGAAGCGGCGGTCCCACCTGGCAACCGTCACGCCGGTCCGGGCAAACCAGTGCAGGATGCCGTCGAGAACCCGGTGGTCGAAACCGGAGAACCACGATGCCACCACGTGAACGGGCCGGACGAACATCGCGTCGTAGAGTTCGTCGAACCGCCACTTTTCGACCAGGAACTCGTGCGTCGCGGCGAACTGCCGCTTGATCAGCGACGGGTCCGGGCTGCGGCGGCAGTACATCAGGTAGGCCAGCAGGGTTCCCAGGCCGGCCACCAGCAGCGCCATGATGCCGGCCTGGCCGTGGAAAACAGCGATGTTCTCGTGGGTCGGCAGGTTGATGGCCGAACCGGCGACATCCTGGACGTGTGTTTCGGACTGGCTGAGCAGTTGGAACAGCGTGCCCTGTTCGCCACCGATCGCACAGGCCGCCGCCAAGAGCGCCAGGACCAGCAGCGGCCCGGTCATCACCCACGGCGATTCGTGGCAGTGGTCGTAAAGTTCCTGGTCCCGGGGTTCACCGGCAAAGGTGAAGAACCACAGCCGGAACATGTAGAAGGCGGTGATGCCGGCGGTGACCAGCGGGGCGAGGAACAACAGCGAGTGAATCGGGTTGAGGTTGGCGTAGGTCAGGGCGGTGGCGACGATCGCGTCCTTGGAGTGGTACCCCGAGAAGGCGATGTCCCAGCCGGAGGCGATCTTGGGGACGGCCCAGGTCCAGGGAATGGCCAGTCCGCAGATCGCGATCACGCCGACCAGCATCGTGTAGGCGGTGATGGGCATCTTCTTCCGCAGGCCGCCCATCCTGGTCATTTCCTGTTCGTGGTGGCAGCCGACGATCACGCTGCCGGCGGCCAGGAACATCAGCGACTTGAAGAAGGCGTGAGTGATCAGGTGGAACAGCCCGGCGGCCCAGCCCCCCAGCCCGATCGCCAGCATCATGTAGCCGAGTTGGCTGATGGTCGAGTAGGCGAGCACCCGCTTGATGTCGGTGGCCACCACGGCAATCGTGGCCGCCACGAACAGCGTGATGGCCCCCGTGTAGGCGATCGTCAGCAGCACCTCCGGCAGAAAGACCGGGAAGAATCTCCCGGCGAGGTAGACTCCCGCAGCGACCATCGTGGCCGAGTGGACCAGGGCCGAGACCGGGGTCGGACCCTCCATCGCATCGGGCAGCCAGGTCTGCAGCGGGAACTGGGCACTCTTGCCCACGCACCCGGCGAAGATGCCCAGCCCGGCGGTGACCAGCAACCAGTAGGGGATCGAGGTGTGGGACCCGTTGGGCGTGTCGAACTTGACGACGCGTCCCTGGTCGGTCTCGTCGACGTGCACCGTTCCGTCGTGGTCACGAACCATCTCGAACAGGCCCGGCTGGTCCGACTCACCGCCGTCGTTGTAGGTGGTGAAGTTGAACGTGCCGAAGGAGGTGATCAGGATCATCAGCCCGATGATGAAGCCGAAGTCGCCGACGCGGTTGACGATGAAGGCCTTGTTGGCCGCCGTCGAGGCCGAGTGGCGTTCGACGTAGAAACCGATCAGCAGGTAGCTGCAGATGCCCACCAGTTCCCAGAAGACGAACACCATGAAGATGTTGCCGGCCAGGACCAGCCCGAGCATCGAGAAGCAGAACAGCGAGAGGTAGGCGAAGAACTGGTAGAAACGGCCGGGTCGGTGCAGGTGTGATCCGTCGGAGATGTGCACCTGGTGGTCCACGTGTTCCTCGGTTCGTTCGTCATCCATGTACCCGATCGCAAAGACGTGGATGCAGGTTGCGATCAAAGTGACCATCGTGAACATCACCAGCGTCAGGCTGTCGATGTAGTAGTCGATCGCGAAGCGAATCTTGCCGAAGGTGGCCAGTTCGTAGAGCCGGCCGCTGACGTAGTTGCGCTCGTGTGCGTCGTGATCACGGGGCTTGGCTTGTTCGGCACCGCCGTGGCCGCCCGGGGCCTCGTCGGCGACGGCGAACTGGGCCAGGGCGTCGGTGGCCGCCGCCTCGGGGGCCGAGGCCTGGTGCGGGGAATCCCACAGCGACAGGTCGAAGTCGGTGATGCCGAAAACGAGTGCCGTGAGACTCAGCAGGAACCCGCCGCCGATGCAGCCGACCGAAAAGTAGGCCGCCAGACGTGACCTGAACCGGCCTCCCGGCGCGTGGTGCGACCAGTAGCCGCCGAAGATCTCGACGGCAAAGCCGACGAGGGGCAGCAGCCACGCGGTGGTCAGCAGGCAGGCCTTGATGTCCATCGTGGTTCCGGGATGGTCGGTCTGGTTCTTGTCTCGACGGGGCTCAGCCCTGGAGCTTGTCGCCCTTGTCGATATCGATGGTCTGGTAGTTGTTGTAGAAGTTCAAAGCGATCGCCAAGGCGACGGCCGCCTCGGCGGCGGCCAGCACGATGACGAACAGCGAGACGACCTGGCCGTCGAGGCCGAGGCTGGTGTGCCGGGAGAAGGCGACGAAGTTGACGTTGGCCCCGTTGAGGACCAGTTCGACGCCCATCAACACCGCGATCCCGTTCCGCTTGGTGGCCATGCAGACCACGCCGGAGACGAACATCACGGCACCGATCAGCAGGTAGTTGGTCAGGCTGGCGTCCATTGGCTAGGCGTCTCCACCGGTGGCTTCGGACGTTTCGTGTCGCTTGGCGCGGGCCAGGTAGGCGGCTCCGACCAGGACGACCAGCAGGTGGACCGAGACAATTTCAAACGGCAGCAGGTAACCGGTTTTCTCGCCGCTGTTCCTGTGGACACCGATCTCGGTGTCGGCCGGGATGCCGATCAGCCTCAGGCCGATGGCCCGCGTGGTGCCGCCGGTTTCATCGGTGGCCGCCGCAGCCACGGGACGATGGCTCCCGTCCAGTTGCTCCCATTCGACGTCGATGACCGTGAAGGCGATCACCGAGAAGAACAGCAGCCCGACGGCGGCCCCGATGAAGGTCTCGCCGGTGGACATCTGGATTCGCCGGAACGGCCCGCTGGCGGTCAGCATCACGCCGAAGATCAGCAGCACCAGTGTGCCGCCGACGTAGACGAGCAACTGGGTGGCCGCGACGAAATCGGCGTCGAGCAGGAAGAACAGCCCGGCGGTGGAACCCAGCGAGATGATCAGCGAGAAGGCCATGCGGACGATGTCCTGCAGGATCACCACCCCGATGGCGCCGCCGCCGGCCAGGATCCCGAAGATCCAGAAGAGTGTTTGGTCGCTCACGGCCCGGTCTCCCCGTTCGAGGTCGAGGCGGTCGGCGCCTGGCCGGCCGAACTGGTGGACTCGAGTCTCATCGTCGGCGCGGCCCGTTCACCGGTAGGCGTTCCCCAGATCGTCGTCTTTCCCGTGTAGGAGAGCGCCAGGGGCCAGATCACCGCGCCCAGGAACAGCACGCAGCTGATCGGCAGCAGGTACTTCAGGCAGGTCATCATCACCTGGTCGATCCGCAGTCGCGGCAGGGTCCAGCGGATCCAGATCTGCACGCAGACCAGCAGGGAGGCCTTGCCGAAGAAGACCCCGAAGCCCAGGGCGTTGGCCAGCCAGGTCCAGACGAACGAGTCCGAACTGTACCGAGGACCATCCAGGATTCCGTCGAGGCCGGGGATCCCGGTGTGCCAGCCGCCCAGGAACAGCAGCACCGCGATGCCGCAGACGGCGAACATGCTGGCGTACTCGGCCAGGAAGAAGAAGCTCCAGCGGAAGCCGCTGTATTCGGTCAGGAAACCGGCCACCAGTTCGCTCTCGGCCTCGGCCAAGTCGAACGGGGCCCGTTTGCAGCTGGCCGTGGCACAGACGAAATAGATGAAGAAGGCCAGGAAGCTGAACGGGTCGTGGAAGACGATCCAGTTGCCCAGGTGGCCGCTCTGCAGCCCGCCGATCTCGTTGAGGTTCAGCGAGCCGGCGGTGATGATTGGGATCACCACGCAGATCGACATCGGGATCTCGTAGCTGACCATCTGGGCGGCTTCCCGCATGCCGCCGAACAGGGCCCACTTCGAGCCGCTGGAGTAGCCGGCCAGGATCACTCCGATCACCTCCAGCGACATCACGGCCAGCATCAGGTACAGGCCGATGTCGAGACTGACGGCGATCCAGCCGTCAGAGAAGGGCAGGAACATGAAGGCGGACAGTGAACTGATGACCACCACGTAGGGAGCCACCCGGAACAGCGGGCCGTCGGCCGCTTCGGGCACCAGGTCCTCTTTCTGGATCAACTTCCCGCCGTCGGCAATGGCCTGCAGCCAACCGAACTTGCCGCCGACGCGGGTGGGACCGAGCCGATCCTGGATCCGGCCCGAGATCTTCCGCTCGGCCCAGATGAAAATGCCCGCCGGCAGGCCGAAGAAGCCGGCCACCAGCGCCACGTGAATCACCGCCGTCAGGAACATGGCCCAGCCTTCGCTGAGATTCCATCCCTGCAGAGTCGACTGGATCGTCGTCGCGGTGTCGGCCAGCGTGTGGGTCATCGCGGTGCTACCGGGTTCATCGTCACACGCAGGACCGACCACACCCGGGCCGATCGACGCGAGCGCCCGCCGAATTCCGACGGAGGCTGCAGCAGGACCCGGGTCCGTCGTTGCATGCGTTCGGGACCCACTCGAACCCCGATCAAAGGCTGAACTATGCCAGATGACTACGGGGACTTCAAGAGAACCGAAGACCGGGTGGGTGGGCCATTGCCGGGAGTCGAACCGCGTGCTGGCGGGGACCGTTCACCTGGACCGGTGCGACCGTGCGGGCCACCTCGGTGGAGTGCTCAGCGAGTCGTCGGCGGCTGCGGATCGGTGCTGCCAGGTGGATCGACGGCCGGATCGACGGCGAAGTGGATCGCGTCGAAATCGGCTGTGCGGGCCGCGTCGTAGGCCGCCAGGGCCTCGCCCAGGGGGACGTCCGGCGCGATGTCCAGGATCACCGGCAACTCGCGGGCGGTGGCAGCCAGGGTCCTGAGAAACCTCGAGAGCTCTCGATGTCGATCGGGCCCGGAAAACGTCCGTCCTTCGACTTCGATCCGCATGCCCGTGCCAGCCTGGCCAGGAGCCATCACCCGTACCCAGGCTTCGCCCAGCGGCCGTTCCCGGGGGGTGGCGACTGCGGATTCGATCGAGCCGCCGGAGAGTTCCGTCGGCAGCAGGCTCTCACGGATCTGTCCGGTTGAGGCGCACACGAAGAAGATCAGCAGCAGGAACACGATATCAATCAGGGGGGTCATCGCCTGACCGTCGTCGCGTTGTCGCTGATGGTGAGCCGAGGGGATACGCATGGGTGTCGTGGAACGGGGGACGAGGGGGTCATTCGGGGAGCACGGCGTAGCCGATGCGGGTGATGCCGGCTCGGGCGCAGGCAACCATCAGGGGTTCGACGACGCGAAACGGAACCCGGCGGTCGCCCCGGATCCGCACCTCGTAGCCACCGGTTCCCGTTTCGGAGCCGGCTTCGTTGAGCAGTTCGGTGACCTGTTCGAGCGTGACGATGCGACCGCCAACGTGCAGGGTCTGGTCAGCGGTGACCGTCACCACAACTCGCCGGGGCGCCTCGATCCGGTCGTCCTCGGCCTCGCCGATCGTCGGCAGATCGACCGGCTCGGTCGATTCGGTCCGGGCCGTGTGGCTGGCGACCAGAAAGAAGATCACCAGCAGAAAGACGATGTCGATCAGCGGGGTGAGGTTCAGTGACACGCCCAGTTGACGGGCCCGCGTGGGGATTCTCATGCCGGCGGATCCTCGGGCCGTTCGATCGCCACCGGAGGCACTCGCCGCTCCTGCTGCCGTTCGGTCGACGGGCTGGCCGGCTCCTTCCTCCGCCGTGTCTGGCCACTGCTGCGTCCGAGGTTGGCCCGCTTGAATTCGGTCCAGGCGTGTTCGGCCATCAGGCTGGATTCGGCCACGAGTTCATCGATGCGGTTGCGGAAGATGGCGAATGAGGTCAGGGCGGGCACGGCCACTCCCAGTCCCATCAGCGTGGTGACCAGCGCCTGGTAGATGCCCGGGGCGAGTTCGCTGACCGGTGGGTTGATCTTGGTGGCAAATTCCTGGAAGGCGACGATCATTCCCCAGACGGTTCCCAGCAGTCCCAGCATCGGTGCGATGGTGCCGATCACCGAGAGATACTCGATTTTCCGGAACAACCGGGCCGCCTGCTCGGCGCTGGCGTCCTCCATCGACTTCTCGACGGCCTGGTATCCCAGCGGCGCTTCGGCGAGTCCCTCGGCCAGTACGGAACCCAGAAAACTGGGCCGTTCGCGGCAGAGTTGATCGGCCTCGGTGAAGCGTCCGGCCGAGAGCAGCGAGCCGACCGATTCGGCCAGACCGGTGGGCATCAGGGCCTTGCGACGAATGGTCAGCATGTGTTCGACGACCAGCGCGACCATGGCCATCGACAGGGCGAGGATGACCAGCCCGATGGTGCCGCCGGCTCGGAGCAGTTTTCTGAGCGTCATCGCATTGGCCGGGGGGTCGGAAGTCTCGACCAGTTTTCCGGTCTTGGCGTCGTAGAGCTTGGTCTCGGTCGGGAGTGACTCGCCCTGGGGCGTGTCGGCCTTGCCGGTGGCTGGCCCGGCGGGTGTCTGTGGCTGGGCGATGGCCGGTACGAGCAGGCTCACGGCGAGCGCGGCGAGAGCGATTCGTCTGGAGCGCGGACAGGTCATGGAGTGCTGCGCCTCGTGCGCGGTGGAGGAGACTGTTTGGCGGCCGATTCCCGGGCGGCCGGCGTGCCGGCGAAGCGTTGTCGGAGGTCCCGGTAGAGCGTTTGTGCGGCAGTGGGCTGGTTGTCCGAAAGCAGCGAGTCGGCAGCAAGTTGCGTGGCCCGGGCTGCCAGGAATCGGTCATCGTCGAAGACCAGCGATGTCCACATCAGCGCCGAAGCGGCCGGTTGGAACTGACGCCGCTGGAAACGGGCCAGCCCGATTACGAACCACGGCCCCCCCCTGAGTTCCAGGGGCAACGTGCGGACGTGCCGCGTCCAGGTCTCCAGGTGCATGGGAGTCACCTTGCCGTTTTTTATGTCGGCCCGCCAGCACTGGGCCACGGCCAACCCGCGGACACGGGGATCGGTCGAAATCCGCAGTTTCCGCATCTGCGACTCGGCCTCCACGGCGTAACCCGAATCCCGGAGCAGGTGGCTGGCGGCCAGCAGCGCGGCGACGTCGCCGGTCCGTCCCCGCCACGCCTTCGCCTCGCTGGCGACCGACGGATCGACCGTGCCGCCGATCTGCCAGTCCAGCGGCACCAGTTCGAAGTGGCGGGTCCGCCGGTTGCTCTCCAAGAGGCCCAGAAAGTGAGATCCTGCGCGACGGTAGTCGCCGCCGTGGAGCGCGCAGCGGACCAGTCCGCCGAGCAGTTCCCGCCGGACCCACGCCCTGGCGGCACCGTCGAGTGCCTTGCGAAACGACCGCTCGGCCTCGTCGAGGTCGCCTCGGCCGAGATGTTTCAGTGCCGCCTGGTGAGCGGCGGAGCGGACCGGTGTGACCGAGACGATCCGGTCGACGGGGATCCTCCACGGGGTGGCCCGCCCGCGGGCCTTGACCACCACTTCGATCGCGTCGTAGTCGGTGATCTGGCCCACGTGTGTCAGCCGTCCGCGGCCGTCGGACTGGCGGACGACGACCCGATCGCGGGCCTGGGCGGGCAGGCGTTGGGTGGCCAGCACGAGAGTCGAGCCGGCGACGAGCCACGCGGTGACCCGGGCCAGGCGACATCCGGGCTGATCAGCGGTTCCGGCGTTGAGCCGAGAAGGTGTTGATGTCACGGTAGCGATACCGGCCGCCGTTGAGGGTGGCGAGTTTCTTGACGTAGTGGGTGGAGGTCAATTCGGCACCGACGCCGAACTTGATCGTGTGAATGCGAGTGCGACCCCGGTTGCGGCGGGTCAGCCGTTCCATGTCGCCGGGGTGGATCGCGGAATTCGCGTCGGCGTCGGTCAGGAAATAGATCACCTCGGGATCGAACGACAGCGCCTTGGACAGTGCCGGGAAGTGGAAGGTGCCCCCATCGGGGGTCACCGCGGCGATCTTCTGTCGGGCCAGGGTCTTGTTGATGTCGGTGGCGCGGTGCAGAGTGGTGCGTCCGCCGAGGGTCAGCAGGCTGTGCTGCACGTTGTAGAAGATGACCTGGAACTGCTGGGTTTCGTCGAGGTGCTGGAGGCTGCTGAGCAGATCGGACTTGGCCATTTCCAGAGCGTGGCCGCCGGCCATGCTGCCCGAGCGGTCCAGCACGTAGACGAAGCGGGTTCCCTTGTCACGGATGCCCATGAACTGGGTTTCGCCCTTCCGCAGCCCCGCCAGGGGCGGACCGCCCGAGAGTGCAGATCGGGGCAGCAGTTGAGACGGATCGGACAGCGGCGAGGTGGGCGTGCGGGCACCCGGACCGAGAATCTGCGGACCCACCGAATCGGGCAGTGAGAGCAGTTGATCGATTGCCTGGTTGTCACGGGTCTCGGCCGCGGAGACCGCTTGCGGGGTCTCCTGCCGAGTCGGGGGCGTGTCGGCGGCATCCGAGTCGGCATCGGAGGTGACACCCGATGATTTGACGACCAGTCCCACGTCGCGAAAATCGCCGGCTCCGTCCTCGCCTGCCGATTTCTGGCAGCTCTGCAGGCCCAGGGCACAGGCGACCAGCAGCAGCAGGTGGACCATGACCGAGACAATCCAGCCGGGGATGGCTCGGCTCTGGACGGCACGCAGTCCCTGCATGGTGGTCACTCCGAGACGTCTCTAGCGAGATCCTGATCGGCCGGTCGCCGCCGAACCGCCCGGCCGCCCCACTCCACCCTCGGTTGCAGCTGGAGTCGATTGGGTCTGGCGCATCTGCCTGAGGTAATCGTCAGTAATGTCGGTGACACGGACGCCAGGGGCGGGTTTGAACGAGAAGACCGTGTCGGCCAATTGGGCGTTGACCTGGACGTTGCGGAACTCGAGGCTGACCATTGGCTTGAGCACCTGGCGGCCGGGGGCCTTCTTGAGGTAGACGATGCGGTGCGGGAACTGCGTGGTCTTGTCGATGTAGATCCGGACACGGTCGGGCACGTACTCGGGCAACTCCGCGCCGATCGGCTGATCGTCGTCGGTGAGGTTCTGCAGGAATGAAGCACTCCACGTGCCCTCGATGATGATGAACGGGCGGCCCTGGAACGACTGTTCGCGACGCCGGTTGAAGGTCATCGACTGTTCCAGCGACCCGAGCAGGGCTTCGAGACCACCCAACCCGAGGTCGGCTTCGAACTGGCCCGGTTGCGGCCTCGGTCCCGAGGCGGCGGCCATCTGTTTCATTTCCTTGAGGATCCTGGGGACATTCTTCTTGGTGGCCAGCACGATCAACCCGATTTTCTGCTGGGTGAACAGCGTGGTGCCGTCGCAGACCTGGATCAGAGAACCCTTGGTCCGGCCCACCTCGAGCTGAAATTCCAGACGCAGCTTCTTGTCCGGGCCCTGCACGTACTTGCCGATGGCCTGGAACCGTTTGCCCCGAACCACGATCGTCTCGACGATATCGGCCTGGAATGGAACCAGTCCCTTGAGCTTTCCGCGGGACTCGCGGAGAGCATCAACGGGCCGTTGACGCCGTGTCGAGGCCTTGGCGGCCTTTTTTTCACCGCGTTTCGTGGCGGGTGCTTTTTTGGACGGTTGGTCCTGGGCAGACAGGCGGATCGAACCGGCGATCAACACCGCGACGGTCAGTTGGACGATCAGCACGCCGGTCGGAACTCGGGAAACGTGCATGCGAGTCGATTCTTTGTATCGATTGGAGAAACTGGGGGAAGTGTTCATGTTGTCCGGAAAATACCGGAATTGCCAAAGAAACAGGGTGCAATCGGTCGAAAACACAGGTGAACACAGGTCGCAAGAGACAAGAACCGGCTCGATCTCGTTGAAGCGAGCGGGTCGGGCAAACGGGTGACCGATCGGTTCTGGACCATTCTAGGGACAACCTGTCTGACCCGTCGATGGGAATTCGGGAGAGTCAAGAGGACTCTGCAATGAAATATTACTTCCTGGCACTTGGTACGTTTCTGGTCGTCTGCGTGGGTTGCCACGTCGACGGTCGCAGTTTTGGGGACAGTGGAGACTACCACGCGCCCCCGGCACACGCGTTGCAGCGGCCCGGGCCGATGGTCGATGGGCCGGGTCCGGGCGTGTTGCCGATGATGCAGCAGGCCGCGGCGGCCCGTGCGTTCTCGACACGGCGAACCCAGATCCGGTTCATCCGACCGGTGGGGATGAAGATCGGTTGGAAGACCGGCCAGACCTACGCCGAGAACCAGCGCGTCACTCCGACGACTTACGACTTCGTCCAGGGAGCCACCTACCGGCTGAAGCTGACCGAAGTCGCCGGTCGCGACGGCATGACGCTGTACCCGACCATGCAGGTCTACCCGGCCCACGCCACCAGTGACGCCTACTTGGCTCACAACAGCGTGCCGCTGGAGTTGACCGATGAGGACCTGGACCAGGTCGAGAGCAACAACTTCGTCACGAAGGTGATCTACCTGCCGGATCCGCGGCACCAGGAACTGGCCGTGGCCGGTGTCGAGATGTTGGTCTCGACCCGTCTCGACCCGGGCGTTGACCCGGTTTCCGAAGCCGACCGTCGCGGAACGATCATGGTGGTGCTGCGAGTGGGCAACATGGACATGCAGACGGCCACGACCGGCGGGCCGGCTCCCAACGGCGGCGCAGCGATGCTGGGTCCCGGTGGTATCCGTCCGGTGGCATTCGAGGCGGCCGTGACGGCCGACGGTGCCAAGGGCCAGTTCGTTCCCCCGACACCGATCTCGGTCATGGACCAGGGGATGCCGGGCATCCCCGGCCCGATGCTGATGGGGCAGCCGTCCGGCCCCGGCCAGCCGGGAATGAACCCGATTGCCGGTGTTGGTGGTACTCCCCAATGGGGCCTGCCGTGGTCTCCCACTCCGATCGGGCTTCCCGGTCCGGCTCACCTGCCCCTGGGCGGACCCGCCGGGCTGCAGAGCTACACGGTCAAGAACAACACGCCGGTTGACCGGCACGATCCGGTCAAGGATTTCCGGGTAGTGATCAAGCACGATCCGGGCATCCGGATGCCCGAGCCGGTCTCGGAGGTCCGCTACACCGAACGGCACCCGACCTTCGCACCCGGGACGCTCAGCCGGCCCGCGTGGGCGAATCCCAACGGCCAGTAATTCGGCCGGCACGGAGTTTAGCCGGCAGGAGGGATCGCTGTCGCTCTTCACGGGGCGGCCGGGATCCCCGGACAATCCACATCCACCACCAGCCGGGATTTCAACAGCCATGCTCCTGGGTTCTGTTCGAAGACCGGTGGAACCGCTGCGGTGGTGGCTGCGGTGGTGGCTGCGGTGGTGGCTGCGGCTTGGACTGGTGGCGGCGGTGCTGTTGTCCTGGGTGCCTCCGACGTCAGCCCAGGCTCCGGTGGACCGCAACGTCTACTCCCCGCTCAGCGCCCGGATGCCTACCGGAATGGTGGCCCGGTGGTCGGCCCAGGCGGGCCGATCCGGATCTCCCCGCATGATCTACTTCCAGCCGATCGAAGTGAGACTGGTGGACACCGGTCCCGGTGGCGGTGGACGGGTGACCTGGTACTCGGCCTTGCGGGCAAACGGACAACGGCTTGCTCCGCAGGGAATCGTCACGGCAGCAGCTCCGCATTCAGCCGGGTTGTTGGTCGGCGGCACCTACCGGGTGGGGATCAGCGACATGCCTGGTTTTCCCGGAGTGTCGATCTATCCGACCATTGAGGTTCTTGATCGACTGCATCCCCCGTCCGATCGTCAGTACGAGTTCCCGGTACCGGTCGAACTGACCGGCGAGGACATCCGGTTGGTGTTACAGGGGCACCTGGTCACCCGCGTGGTGTACCTGGAAGAGCCCCGGCTCTCGGCCGGCAACGAACAGACCCGCCCGATGATGGTCCGTGATCTGGATCCTCGCAGGAACGCCTTGGCCGAGGCAGACCGGGCGGGTCGGCCGATGGTCATTCTCCGCCTGGGAAGTCGAAGACCCCCGACACAGAACGCCCCCGCGGCGTTCTTCGGCACCGGGTTGCCGATCGAGTTTCCCAAGGTCTCGGCCGTGTCACGACGACGGTCGGTTGGTGGTCGGTTGGTCTCGGGCAGCGGCGATGGCCGAATCCGCATCAAGTCGGCGGGAGGTGCGGCGGTCCACGTGGCGGGAGACACCAGGTGAGGCGGTTCGACGAACCTCGACGGCGCGTCCAAAGCGTCCGGAGACATCTGGCCGGAGCCTGGGCATGCCTGTTGCCGATGCTGTGGGCAGGTGGTTGTGCTTCGATCCCCGCTGACCTGGCAAGGCCGTCCGAGCGGTTCAGGCACGAACCTGACCGGACCGGTCAAACGGCTGCGACCGATGGATCGAACGTGATTCGGTTGGCAGACGCCGATGCGGCGGCGGTGCCACGGATCCAGCCGGTGCGATTTCCGGCGATGCCCCGGCAGCGGTCCGTCGACGAGTCAAACCCGGGTGGGCCGGATCCGGCCGTGGTGGATGCCCATCCCGACGAGTTCGTGATCGATGGGGGTGACCGCGGGAATCCCGTGCATTACCAGTCGTTCCTGCGGTACGGGGTCGAGACCGAGGACACGATCGCCGAGTACACCGACGACGAGGGAACCAGCCACGTGTTGCCGAGCAACCGGGTGGCGATCTACGCGCCCCGGTTTGCCGCGATCCGTACCGTGCAGTTGCCGATCGAGGGGTTCGGGGTCGAGCGGATGGCGTCGACACATCGCTTGATCCGCGAGGTCCGCTTGACGACCCGCGAGGGCACACGCCAGCACCGGCAGCAATTGGGTGCCGTCGATGCGAGAATGCGGTCACGCGCCAGCGGGTTGTTGGGCGAGACCCGGACGGCGGGCATGTCGAGGCTGCTGCGGAGCGGTGAACACGTCAAGTTGCTCAACGTGTTCGAGGAGACCGGGGGGTTGGTCGCCGGGCGGATGGAGCAGGCCGACAATGCCCGGTTGGCTCGGTCGCTGGAGAACGCCGCCGCGTGGGCCGCCGACGAGGCACCTCGTGCCACGGCATCGACGGCTGTCGGACAGTCGATCCAGTCGACACCCTGGCTCGGTTCCTACACCGGCCTCGAGATCGAACACAAGAAGATCGGCCAGTTGAAGATCGTCAAGCTGGCCGACCGCGCCACCGCTCGTTCCGACGACGTGATCACCTTCACGTTGAGGTTCGACAACGTGGGCGAGCGTCCGCTGACCGAGGTCCGAGTCGTCGACAATCTCTCTCCCCGACTCGACTACATCGAGGACAGTGCCACGCTGGGTTTCACCGACGAGACCGAGAAGACGCCCCCGGAGAAAGCTCGCGGAGGGAGAATCACCGTCGACGACAACGAGCAGGGCAGCCAGGTGCTGGTCTTCGAACTGGATGAACCGTTGCCCGGTGGCGTGGGCGGCGTGATCACGTTTCAGGCCCGCGTCCGCTAGGCCGATCCCCGGTGTTGCTTGCCTTCCGGACGGCGTTTGCCTGCAATCGTCGGCATGTTCCAGGTCTGCGATGCTGCCTCCGTTGGATTCGACCCCGCCCGCTGGGAACGTGTCGGTGAACTGGCCGACGAGTTGTGTGGTTCCGGGCAGGTGGGAGCGATCGGGATCTTCGTTTCGCGAGGCGATCGCACGACCGGGACACGACTGTTCGGTCGACAGCGACTTGGAGACGACGCCGACGGGACGATTCGTGATGACGCTGTCTTCCTGGTCGCCTCGATCACCAAGCCGATCGTGGCGATGTCGGCCCTGCTGTTGGTCGAAGCCGGCCAGGTGCGGTTGGACGACCGTGTCAGCCGGTACCTCCCGGAATTCGGCAATAACGGCAAGAACGGCATACGAATCCGCCACCTGCTGACACACACGTCGGGGTTGCCCGACATGTTGCCGGAGAATCAGCAGCTGCGTGAAGCGGGGGCCGGCCTGGAGGAATTCGTGGCCGGGACCTGCCGGGTCGAGCCGGAGTTCAAGCCGGGCCGCGGAGTGCAGTACCAGAGCATGGGGTTCGCGATCCTCGGCGAGGTGATCGCCCGGGTCTCCGGACAGGGGTGTGCCGATTGGTTGGAGACGCGGGTGTTCGAACCGCTCGGACTCGAGTCCACTCGATTGGGAGCAACCGACGAGTGGTTCGACGGCGAACGACCGATGGGGGATCGGATTGCCGAGATCCGGACGCCGGCCGAGCAGGAGGGGGTCGACTGGAACTGGAACCTGCGTTACTGGCGTCAACTGGGAGCACCGTGGGGTGGGCTGTTGACGACACCTCGCGAACTGGCGGTGATCGGTCGGATGATGCTCGAGGGGGGGCGTGGGGTCGTCTCGCCGGCCTCGGTGGCCGCGGCGACCTGCAACCAGTTGTCGGCGATGGCCGACGTGCCCGAGGCCGATCGGAGATGCAAGCCCTGGGGGTTGGGATGGCGATTGAACTGGCCGGCCAGCAGCGCCAACTTCGGCGATCTGCTGGGCCCGGCGACCTACGGGCACTGGGGAGCGACCGGGACACTGATGTGGATCGATCCCGAGCGGGACACGGTCTGCGTGATCCTGACGACCGAGCCGCAGGAACCCCACGGTCGACAGATCGCCCAGCTCTCCAACGCGATCGCGGCGTCGTTGGTGTGAACTGCCCGGCCGCAGTTTCTTGAAGGCACGCGAGCGAGTGCTATACTGACCCCCGCCAAACGGCTTCTGCGCAAGTGGCGGAATTGGCAGACGCGCCAGGTTGAGGGCCTGGTGGGCCTTACGGCCCGTGGAGGTTCGAGTCCTCTCTTGCGCACTTTGTTCGATCCCGACACTCGACCCCCCGGTCGCCCTGGCAGCCGGGGGGTCTTGTCGTCTCCGGCCGGCTTCAGTCGGCCAGCTCGTACGGGTCACCCAGCCGTGTCATCTCGCGTTTGAGCAGTGCCTCGAGTTCCTTCCGTTTCGCGGCGTACTTCGGGTCGTCGGCCAGGTTGACCTGCCGGGGCTTTGGCTTGTGGTCCAGCAGGCTGGCGATCGCCTCGGCCCGGTGCTCGACGAGGAACTCCCGCGGGTTCTCCTTGAGATCGAACAACTGGGTGCGGCGGACCTTGCCGTCGAGTACGTCGTACTTGATCAGCTTGAACCGTCCGGTCTTGACGGCCCGCATTCCCGGCTTGGTGCCCCCGCTGTAGACACCGTAGAGCGAATCGCGGACGGCATCGGTTTTCCCCTCCAGGACCTTGCGGAAACTCCGACCTTCGACCGACTTGGGGGGCGTGATGCCCGCCAGATCACAGAAAGTGCGAAGGACGTCCAGCAGGTAGATGTAGCCGGAGGCCCGGGTGCCGGGCTTGATGCCCGGTCCGGTGACGATGAAGGGAACCCGCCAGGTGTGTTCGTAGAGGTTCTGCTTGCCGGTCAGCCCATGTCGGCCGACGGCGATGCCATGGTCGGAGGTGAAGACGACGTAGGTGTTCTCGAGTTCACCCGTGGCCTCGAGTTGCTGGATCACTCTCCCCACCTGGTTGTCGATGTTCTCGATGCAGGCGTACTCGCGGCCCAGCTCGTTGCGGATCGTGGCCGGATCGCGCCGCTTCAGCACACCCTGGACACGTACCTCGTCTCTGAGTCCCGGGTGTCCGTGGTGGAATGGGTGTGCCGCCAGGTAGTTGATCGGCAGGGGCGGTGACTTGGGGTTGACCGCCTGGCCGGGTCCCTTGTTGCTGGCTCCGTACTTGCGAGCCAGTTTCTCGGGGGCGTTCCTCGGATCGTGGGGATGGGAGAATCCCATGTAGAGCAGGAACGGGGCCTTGTCGCCGGCCTGCTGTCTCTTGCCGAGGTACTCGATGACGCGGTCGCCGTGCCAGCGGCTGCCGGTTTCCGGGTCGCTGCCTCGCCGGGTCGCGTCGTGGTGTACGGTGAACAACTGGTTGGCTTCCCGGAAGCTGTTGCCTCGCTTGCATGTCCGGAAGGTGGAGTAGCCGGCCCGGTTGAAGATCGCCGGCATGCTGTTGCGAGCGGCCTGCTGGCGGAGGGCACGATTGCTGGTCAGTCCCGGTCCCCGGGCCCCGGGGATTCTCCAGACGGTGCGGCCGGTCATGATCATCGTCCGCGATGCCGTGCAGACGGCTCCGGACCAGGCCCCCATGTGGTGGGCGTCATCGAGCACGATGCCGCGGCGGGCCAGGCGATCGATGTGGGGCGTCTGGCAGACGGTGTTGCCGTAGCACGAGAGTGTTTCTGGCGACTGGTCGTCGGTGAGAATGAACAGGAAATTGGGTCGCTTGGCCGGGGCCGGTCCGGCAGCCCGGGATGTTGAAACGGCCGACGGGACGATGATCGCACCGGTCAGCAGCAGGATGAGTGTCTCTCGAGTGGACATCGGCGTGGCCTCACGGGGTGTCTCGTGTTGGCGATCAATCGGTCCCGTGGAGAATCTCGAATTGGCCTGCCATCGTCAACCGGCTCGAGTCATCTCGCCGTTGGCGGGTCTTTTGCCGAATTGCTATGGTTGCTTTCTCACGCCTGAACTCAACCGGCCACCCACCACACCCTTTCGCCATGCGACGCCGGATCCCGCTGTTCAACACCGACGACGAGCGAGAGGGGCTGCGGCGGGCGTCGCGGTTCAATGCTCGGCTGCTCGACCACCTGAGGCCTCACGTGGTTGCCGGGACCACCACCGGTGAAATTGACCGCCTGGCCTACTCCTACACACTCGATCACGGTCACACCCCCGCCTGCCTGGGCTATCCGGGTGACATGGTGCCGTATCCCAAGAGCATCTGCACCAGCGTCAACGACGTGGTCTGTCATGGGATTCCCGATGACCGGCCGCTGGAACCCGGGGACATCGTCAATGTCGACCTGACGACGATCGTCGACGGGTGGTTCGGTGACCAGAGCGAGATGTTCCTGATCGGTGCGGTCGGCGATTCGGCCAGGCACGTGGTGCAGGTCGCCTTCGACAGTCTCTACCTGGGCATCCGCGCGATCGAACCCGGCGGACCGGTCGATGCGATCAGCCGGGCGATCTACGACTACGCCCGGAGTGAGGGGATGGACGTGGTCCGCGAGTACCAGGGCCACGGCATCGGCCGCCGGTTTCACCAGGAACCGGGGATTTCTCACGTTCCCGCCCGGCCTCCCAACCGCACGGTGATCGAGCCGGGCACGTGTTTCACGATCGAACCGATGATCAACACCGGGACCTGGCACACGGTGTCCGATGACAGCGACGGCTGGACGGTTCGCACCGGTGACGGTGGACTCTCGGCCCAGTGGGAGCACACGGTGCTGATGACCGAGGAAGGGCCCGAGATCCTGACACTGACCGAGGATGGTCCGAAAGAGGGCCGGCGGATCTAGACAGCGGCAGGCAAACCGATCTTGTCATGGGAGTCCCGGGACGGGTAAATACCGGCCGGATGGAGTGCCGATCGCGGCACCGATCCATCCGTCCCCGTCCACCGCCAGGAGTCCGGATGCCCGCTTCGGCCCACGACCCCGCTGCGGATTCCGGTCGTCTGGCGAGCCGGATCGACGGTCCAGTGGCCGTGATCGGCGACGTCCACGGGCAACTCGACCTGCTCGACCGCCTGGTCGAGCGGCTGGGGCGGTGTGGGGATTTCGACAACCGCTGGATCGTGCTGCTGGGTGACCTGGTTGACCGTGGCCCCGACCCCAGGGGGGTGATCCAACGGGTGATCGAACTGATCACCACTCATCCGCGGACCACCGTCGTCTGCGGCAACCACGACCTGGCGATGGCCGGGTCGCTGGGACTGGTACCGGTGCCCCCGGAGGCCGATTGGGCGCGGAGATGGCGGCGGGGGTACCAGTGCGAGACGACCTTCGGCTCCTATGGCGTCGCCGCCGGTGACTTCGAGGGCCTGGCCCGGGCAGTGCCCGAGGAGCATGCCGGGTTGCTGGCCGAATTGCCCTGGGTGGTTGAACATCCCGAGGTGATCGTCGTCCATGCGGGCCTGGTTCCTGAACTGCCCACCGCGACCCAACTGAAGATGCTTCACCACCGCGACTTTTCACTGCATCGGCCCCCGTGGTTGTGTCGCAAGGACCTGGGGACGGACGTGTCCCCCGGCGACTGTCGGGTACCGATCGCTTCGGGCCACGTGGCCCGTCGACAGCCGTATGTCGGGACCCGTCGCATCCTGCTGGATACGACCGGTGGTGTTGGCGGAGAACTGACGGCGTTGTTGCTGCCCGAGAACGAGCTGGTCACTTCGCACCGCGACGCCCGCCCGGTCCGCCGCCGCTGGTGGCCGTTCGGTCGTCGGGCCGCGTAGCGATCCACCACGACCACCACCGCTGCTAGTTCGTTTTCTTCTTCTGGTTCTGCAACCGTCCCGGCGGTCGCACTCCGGCACCGATTCGCTTGGTGCCCGAGTCTCCCAGGTCGGCCCGGGCTTTTTCGGCCAGGGCCTGCAGCCGAGTCACCACCTCGGCGTGTTTTTCGATGACGTTGGTCGTCTCGCCGATGTCCTTGACCAGGTCGAAGAGTGCCAGTCCGGTTCGCTTCTGTACGTAGCGGACCGGCTTGCCCCCGGTCCCGCCCTTGCGCCCCGCAAGGCTGCGGTAGGCGTGGGGAAAGTGCAGTTTCCAGCGTCCGCTGCGGACCGCCTGCAGGTGACGTCCCCAGTAGAAGTAGTAGGCCTCGTGAGGGCTCCTGGCGTTCTTACGGCCCGAGATCAGCGGCCAGATGTCGCGGCCGTCGATCTTGTGGTTTTGCGGCAGTTCTTCGATGCCGGCCAGCCTGGCCAGCGTCGGCAGGATGTCGATCGTCCCGGCCACTTCGCTGCAGACGTGCCCGGCGGGCACCTGGCCCGGCCACCACATCACCGTCGGTTCGCGCTGGCCTCCGTCCCAGGTCGTTCCCTTGCCCTCGCGCAGCGGCAGGGCCAGTCCGGAGTGCGTCCCGTAGTTCAGCCACGGTCCGTTGTCGGAGGTGAAGATGACCAGCGTGCGGCGGTCGAGCTTGTGCTTCTTCAGGGCAGCGACGATCTGACCCACCGACCAGTCGATCTCCATGATCACGTCACCGTAAAGGCCACGCTTGGACTTCCCCTTGAACTTGTCGCTGACGTACAGCGGCACGTGGGGCATCGAGTGGGGGACGTAGAGGAAAAACGGCTGGTCCCTGTTCTTCCTGATGAAATTCACCGCCCGCTCGGTGTACCACGTGGTCAACTGCGCCTGCTCCTTGCCGGTCACCTGGGGGTTGACGATCTTCTCCCTGTCGAACAGCGGCAGGTGAGGCCATCGCTTGAGCCGTTCGGCCATAGGCAGGTGGGCGACACCGGGATGATAGGGCCACATGTCGTTGGAGTAGGGCAGACCGAAGTAGTCGTCGAATCCGTGGCGCGTGGGCAGGAACGGCTTGTGGTGTCCCAGGTGCCACTTGCCGTAGATCGCCGTGGCGTAGCCACGGGTCCTGAGCACCTCGGCGATGGTCCACTCGTTCTTGTTGATCCCGTGACGGGACTTGGGGCCGAGCGCCCCCTGGATGCCGATGCGGTTGGGGTAACAGCCGGTCAGCAGTGCGGCCCGGGAGGCCGAGCAGACGGCTTGGGCCGAGTAGAAATCGGTGAAACGAGCACCCTGGCGGGCCAACCCGTCCAGGTGCGGGGTCCTGATGTCCGGCGAGCCGAAACAGCCGAGGTCCTGGTAGCCCTGGTCGTCGGTGAAGACCACGACGAAGTTGGGACGGTCGGTGACGTTGCGCTGGTCGGCCTGGCCCGTGGCGGCGGTTGCCAGCAGTGCCGGCAGCAGGGACACAACACGGAGGCATGGGGAGAACGGCCGAAGGCAGGTCATGAGTGTCTCCCGGCAGCGGGGCGTCTGGAGTCAACGGCATGGCGAGATCCACCACGTCGTCCCAGCCTAGGCCCCCGTCAGTCTCTTGTGTACCTCCAGCCCGCCGGCCAGCAGGTAGAACAGCAGCACGGCCAACAGCGCCAGCAACCCGACCCACCGGGTGACCAGTTTCTCGCCGACCAACGACCGACGTCGGCCGAGGACCAACAGCACCACGGCCACGGCCGGCAGGAACGCGGCACCGACGATCGCGTACCACTTCTGGATGGCCGCGAACCTGATCCACAGCCCGGCCAACGGGACCGTGGCCAGTGCCAACAACCATCCGCGGTAGGGCCACGAGGTGGTCGAGACCCCCTGGCCGGTTTCGCGACCGAACCACAACGACCATGTGTCGGCGAAGAGGTAGGGGACGCTTTGCCAGACACCCAGCAGGCTGCTGAAGATGGCTCCCCAGGCCCCGAGCAGGAACGCCCAGCGGGAGAAGTGGCCGGCGGCTCCGAGTCGGTTCTGAAGCCGATCGGCCAAGTCGACCAGCAGTCGGGAGCCCGATCCGCTGGTCTCCAGTCCGGCGGCCAGAACGACCATCGCCAAGCCGAATACTCCGGTCATCACGTAACCGGCGGCCAGATCGATCCGGCAGGTCCTCATCGCCGCGCCGCCGGTTCGTCCTTTCTCGCGGATCCAGTAGCCGTAACACAGGATCGTCACGGTCCCGCCGACGCCGCCGGTCAACGCCACGGTCCAACCCAGTCCGTCCTCGTCCAGTCGTGGAATCGTCGGCACCATCACCCCTCGCAGGCAGTCCCACCAGTCGGGGCCACTGGCGACGGCGGTGGCCACCACCGTCACGAACATCACCCCGATGCAGACGCTCATCACCCGTTCGAACAGCCGGAAGCCGCCGATCCAGACCAGGCCCAGTGCGACCAGCGAGTGGATGACTCCGTAGATGATCTTGTCGCCGTCGGGGGTCGAGCCGGGCAGGGGGCAGATCGCGTGAGCGGTGGCGCCGCACGCACTGACCAGCGCCGACCCGACAAAGAAGCTCCAGGCGGCCAGGTAGATGGCGAAGACCGCCAGCACGCCCCGTCCCAGGTGCCGCGACGTGCCCTCCAGCAGTGTCTGGTCGGTGGCCAGCTGCCAGCGGGCCAGGCCCTCGGTCAGCACAAACTTCATCACCGCCCCGACGACAACCGCCCACAGCACGGCGGTTCCCAGCCGGCTGCCGGCCAATGCCGCGGTGGCCAAGTCACCGGCCCCGACACCGGTGGCCGCCACCAGCATGCCCGGGCCGATGATCGCCAGGAAGCCGAGCCGTCTGGCCGAGGGTGCCGTCATGGTGGAATCGGCCCGGGGGACGAGGCGTGTGCTTGAAGTGGGTCGTATACTCTAGTACCCGGTTGCTTCAGTCGGGAGCCGGTCGCGGGCGGTGACCGGATCAGGGTTCGACAGGGAGAGGCCATGATCGGCTGTGGGGTCTGGAATTTCGAAACGGTCCGATCGGCATCGATGGCGACGCTGGTGCTGTGGGTGGGCGTCCTCGGGGCTCCGGTTCAGGCAACAGCCGGCAAGTTCAACGCGGTGCTCAAGGTCGGCCAGCCCGCTCCGGCGTGGGACGGGCTGCTGGGTGTTGACGGCAAGAGACATTCGCTGGGCGACCTGAAGGACGCCCGTGCCGTGCTGCTGATCTTTCTCTCGAACCGCTGCCCGATGACGCGGTCCTACGAGGCGAGACTCAAGAAACTGGTCTCCGAGTACCGCAAGCCGGGCCTGGCCGTGGTGGGTGTCAGCGTCGGGCACTCGCCGACCGATCGGCTCGAGAAGATGATCGCTCGCTCGGCGCTCTCGAAATACAACTTCCCCTTCTGCATCGACCTGACCCAGCAACTCGGACGCCGTTACGGCGCCACCTGCACACCGCACGCCTTCCTGCTCGACCGCAAACGCCGCATCGCCTACATGGGCGCGATCGACGACAACGTCGAGCCGGGGAAGATCGAACATCACTATCTGCGAGATGCGATCCGGGCGGTCTTGGCCGGGAAGCGACCCGAGGTGGTCGAGACGCTGCAAAAGGGGTGTGAGATCAAGTACGTGGCGAGGTGAGTGGCGTGTCCGCTTCTGTTCCCATTCCTCTCCTGGCCGCCGCCGCGTGTTTGCTGGCCGTCGGTATTCTTGTCGGGATCATTCTCGGCAGGACCTGGGGCGTCCGCCGGATGATCAACGAGGCCATCCGCGATGCGGATGTCGCCGTTCGGACTGACGAGTTGACGGGGCTGTGGAATCGGCGCGGGTTCGAGGAACGGTACGAGCGGTGCCGCGACGGCCGCCGAAAATCCGACTGGCCGGTATCGGTGTTGTTCATCGACCTGGATCACTTCAAGCAGGTCAACGACACGCACGGGCATCCCGCCGGCGATCTCGTGCTCGGCTGCCTGGCACACCTGGTCGCCGAGAGTCTCCGCGAACACGACACGGTGGCCCGGATCGGCGGGGACGAGTTCGTTGCCCTGTTGCCGGGGGCGACGCTGTCCGAAGCCACGGAGGTGGCCGAGAGGATTCGCAGCGATGCGGAGTCGATGAGCGTCCCGGTGGTCGGGGTTGACTGGAGCGGTTCGGTCAGCATCGGAGCGATCGAGATCACTCGGGGCGAGGAACTGGCGTCGGCACTCGAACGGGTCGACCGGGCGGTTTACGCGGCGAAGCAGGCCGGCCGCAACCGTGTCCAGGCACACGACCACGGTCTCTCGCAGGCAATCACCTAGCTCAACTCGTCCAGTGTCAACGTCGGGCACTCGACCCCGTCGAGCATCCGGTCGACCGACGCTTCGTCCTTGAACCCGCTGCCGGTGACCAGGCAGACGACCACGGCATCGGGGTCGACCCGTCCGGCGGCGACCGCTTCCAGGCAACCTGCCAGGGCGGTGGCACCGGCCGGTTCGGTGAAGACGCCTTCCTCGGTTGCCAGTCGTTGCTGCATGTTCCAGACCGCCTCGTCGGTGACCAGTTGTCCCCGTCCCCCGGTCGGCCGCAGTTCCTCGACCACCAGGTGGCCGTCGTTGATGTTGGGCACCTGCAGCCCGCTGATGCTGGTGGTGCACGTGATCGGCCGGGCCCGGTCGGCGCCCTCCGACAAGGCCGACGCCATCGTGTCGTTGCCCTCAGGTTGCACGCATTCGATCGCCGGCGAGACGGTCAGCCGTTGTTCGGATACCAGGCGGCCGAATCCCCGGCAGACGGCCACGCACAGGCCCCCACCTCCGGCCGGGCAGAACACATGGTCGATGGCCCGCGGGAGTTGCCGCTCGGCCTGCTCGGCCAACTCGAAACTGATCGTCTCGACTCCGGTCATTCCCGGGACGCTGTAAATGTAGGAGCTGACCTGAAGACGTGCGTCAGGAGCTTCGCCCCGGGCCATCAGCACCTGGAAGGCCCGCGAGGAGAGGTCGGGGTCGAGACCGAAGTCCTTGATGCGAAAGACGTTGGCTCCGTAGGCCATCATCTGCCGCAACTTGCCCTGGGGGACCGTCTCGACCACGGCGATCTCGCATTGCAGTCCGGCCGCGGCACAGTAGGCGGCTACGGCCGAGCCGGTGTTGCCGCTGGAGGTGGCCACGCAGCGGGTCTGATTTTCGGATCGCATGGCCGAAATTGCCGCGGCACCGAATCGATCCTTGAACGAACCGGCCGGGTTGCCCGATTCGAGCTTCAGCCACAGGTTCTCGAGTCCCGCGGCCGGTCCGATCGATCTCGAACGGACCAGTGGAGTGTTCCCCTCGCCCAGCGTCACCCGGTGCTGTTCGGGCACCGGTGTGATCCAGTCGGCCCATCGCCAGATACTCATCCGGATCTCTCTCCCGTGCCGGTTCGGATCAGGCGGTGTCGGTCTCGTGGTCTTCCATGATCACGATCACCGAATCGTTCTCGTGCACCCGTGGATACGTGCGGATGGCCAGCACGTGCCCGGTCTGGGTGCAGGTGATCTCGCGGATGTCGTCACCGGTGACGTTGGCGACGTGTCCGAGGACATCGCCGGGTGTGACCGGTTGTCCCAGTTCGACGGCGGGCGTGAACTGGCCGGTGATCGGCGAGGGGTTCTGGACCTGCATGTGTCCGGACCCGTCACGGGGATCCTCGATCACCAGTTCGACTCTTGATTCGGGCTGCTCTCTTTGGATCATCCCCAGTTCGCCCATCACGTTCAGGCAGCCCTCGAAGTAGGCGTCGGCTCCTTCGGGCGAGCAGCGGCCCCCACCCAGATACTCGGTGTAGATTGCCGGGACGCCGGCATCGCGGGCGACCGACAGCGAGCGGCCATCGAGGTTGCCGCAGGTGCCCCAGATGACCGGCAGGTTCAGCGCCCGGGCCATCCGTCGCTGGCTGTCGAGTCGTTCCGGATCGTCGCTGAGTCCGTATCCGGACATCGGCCAGACGTCCATCACGATGCCGCCGGAGTGGAGATCGATGTAGTAGTCGGCCGATTCGATCAGTGCCGAGAGCGACACGGCGGTCCGCAGGGTGACACTGCCCTCGGGGTCGCCCGGGCAGACCCGGGCCAGGTCCAGCCCGTCCTCGGCCGTGCGGTTCCCGTTGAGGAAGGCCGCCTCGTTGACCACCGGCACCAGGGTCAGGGTTCCCGAGAGTTCCTCGGCCGTGACGGCCCCGGCCAGTCGCCGGATCGACGCCATCGACTCGAACTCGTCCCCGTGCACGCCGCCGGTGATCAGCAGGTGAGGACCCTCGGAGCTCCCGACGATCTCAATTCGTTGCAGTTCGATGGTCTCAGTCATGATGCGTGGCATACTATAGGCTGCCCGTTGGTGAGGGAAACCAGCGAGGTGATTCGGGAGCAGGGGACAGCAACGAGCGGTGACGATGAGCGACATGGGGCCCGAGACGATCACGCTGGAAATGATGCGGGAGTCGCTTTACGCGGCGGTGGTCTGTGACGCGCTGGACGGGCTGGGTTACAGCAACCAGTCCCCCAACGTGCCGCTGCCACCGCTGACGGTCGAGACCACGCTGGTCGGGCACTGCAAGACCACGCTGTGGGGCGACATGTACCATGCCGACCCCAGTCCCTACGAACTTGAACTGGTGGCTGTCGACGGCTGCCGGGCCGATGACGTGTTGATCGCCGCGGCGGGTGGTTCCGAGAGATCGGGGATCTGGGGCGAGTTGCTTTCAACGGCCGCTACCAACGCCGGGTGTGTCGGGGTGATCGTCGACGGCGCGGTGCGGGATATCCGGCAGATGAGCGAGATGGGGTTTCCCGTCTTCGCACGCAGCCGCAATATCTACGACAGCAAGGACCGGCAGCGGGTCGTCGAGATCGACGTGCCGGTGGAGATTGGCGGCGTGCGGTTCTGTCCGGGGGACCTGGTGATAGCTGACGTCGACGGTGTGGTCGTGGTCCCCGCGGAGATCCGGGGGCAGGCCATCCAGGCAGCGTGGCAGAAGGTGCATGCAGAGAACATCACGCGGGACGTGATCCGCGAGGGCATGAAGGCAACCGACGCCTACGAAAAGTACGGCGTGTTGTAGAAACAGGAGTGCGATATGGCGACAACCGACGCGAAGGCCGGTGGCCGAGTGGCCCGTTCGATGGAGATGTACGAGCGGCTGCTGGAGTTGATTCCGGGCGGGACACAGTTGATCAGCCGACGTCCCACCCGCTTCGCGCTGGGTGTCAGTCCGGTCGTGGCCACCCGGGGCAAGGGATCCCGGATCTGGGATGTCGACGGGAACGAGTACATCGACTGGGTCAGCGCGATCGGCTCGGTCATCCTCGGCTATGCCGATCCGGTGGTCGACGAAGCGGTCAAGGCCCAGATCGACAAGGGGACCAATTTCTCGATCACCCACGAACTGGAACTCGAACTGGCCGAGTTGCTGGTCGAACGGATCCCGTGTGCCGAGATGGTCCGCTACGCCCGCGGCGGCGGAGATGCGTGTGCGGTGGCCGTCCGGATTGCCCGTGGCACGACCGGCCGCGACAGGATCCTCTTCTGCGGATACCACGGCTGGCACGACTGGTACCAGGCGGCCAACCATTCCAGCGACGCCAATCTCGACGAACACCTCTTCCCCGGCATCGAGCCGATCGGCGTGCCCAAGGCCCTGGCCGGAACCGCGATCCCGTTCCCCTACGGCGACCTGGACGGGTTGGCCGAACGACTCGAGCGACATCGCGGCGAGGTGGCGGCGGTGATGATGGAGCCGATGCGGTCCGATCTGCCCGCCGAGGGGTATCTCGAGGGGGTCGCCGGCCTCTGCCGTGACCACGGCGCGGTGCTGATCTTCGACGAGGTCTCGACCGGGTTCCGGCCCTCGGATGCCGGCGTCCAACCGGTGCTGGGCGTCGAGCCCGACATGGCGGTCTTTGCCAAGTCCATCTCCAACGGCTACGCGATGGGTGCGGTGGTCGGACGCCGCGACGTGATGGCTCCGGCCGAACAGATGTTCGTCTCCAGCACCTACTGGGGCGAAGCGGTCGGGCTGGCTGCGACCGTGGCGACCCTCACCGAACTCAGAAAACGCAACACCGCCGAGACACTCGCCAGGAACGGAGCGACTTTGAAGGAGCGGCTCAATGCGGTGGCTGACGAGGTCGGTGTGGGGATCCGCTGCACCGGAATCGATTACCACCCGCACCTCGAGTTTCCGGTCGAGGACCCGGTGTTGAACAACAAGATCGGGACGCTGTATGTGCAGGAGATGGCCAAGCGCGGCAATCACGGGTATACCTCGTTTTATCTCAACGAGTCCCAGGGCGAGACCGAGATCGGGATGGTGGTCGATGCGGCGAGGGAGGTCTTTGAGTTGATCGGCGAGACGATCGAGGACGGTCGGATCGACGAACGGCTCGAGGCCCAGGAACGACAGGAATTCTTCAGGCGGCTGGTCTCATGATTGACGATGCGACGCCGATTGCCACCGCTACGGCGGTGGAGGACTACACGCGGTATCGGGACGATTACCTGCGAGACGGCTTCGTTGTGGTTCGTGGTTTCTTCCGGGGCGAGGGCTTTGACGAACTGGTCGGGGAACTCGACCGGTACATCGCCGAAGTCGTCCCCACGCTGCCCGACTCGGACGCGTTCTTCCAGGACCGGAAGTCGCCCGAGACGCTCAAGCAGATGCAGCACATGGTCGACCCGTTCTTCGAGGATTACGGCAGCCGGGAACCGTTCGTGAGTCTCGCCGAGGCGTTGATGGGCGAACCGGTGCGGGCGCAGCGTCCCGAGTGGTTCAACAAGCCGCCGCGGACGACCCACCCCACGCCGCCTCACCAGGACAATTTCTACATCAACCTCGATCCACCACCGATGACGATGTGGTTGGCGCTGGACCCGGTGGATGATCAGAACGGTTGCCTGAGGTATTGCGCCGGCACTCATCGCGACGGCCTGAGGCCACACGCGCGGACCGAGGTCCTGGGCTTCTCGCAGGGCATCTCGGATTGGAACGAGGAGGACCAGGCCAAGGAGGTGCAGGTCTTTCTCGAGCCCGGCGACCTGGCCGTGCATCACGGGGAGTTGATTCACCGGGCCGATCCGAACCGGACGATCGACCGCCACCGCCGCGCCTTCGCGCTGGTCTACTACGCGGGGTCGGCCGAGCGGAACGTCGAATCCCACCAGCAGTACATGCGGCAGGTCAGCCGGCAGCACGAGGGGATGGGGTTGGAGGCCGAGGGTTGAGCCGACACCGTGACCGCGGTACCGCTCAGACCTCGACCCACGTCTGCGAGTCGGCCGCGTGCATGATCGCCAGGTTGCACCTGAGCGTCTGCAGGCCCTCTTCGAACCGGCACAACGGTTCGGCCGATTCTCCGGAAACGTAATCCAGGAACCGGTGGGCCTGGTTGACGAAGACGTCGTCGCGTTCCAGCGGGTCCAGTTCGTGCACCGTCCAGGGTGTTTCCGGTTCGGTGACCACCTGCCACCGCATCCGGTGGGCCTCGACCCGGATCGTGCCCCGTTCGCAGATCACCATCATCAGTCCCTCGTTGGGTGCCTGGTGCTGGTTCATCGAGTAGCTGACCATCACGTCGCCGTGGCGGGCGACGACATGCACCGAGTCCTCGATGTCGACTCCCGGCAGTGCCAGGTGGTCGCAGTCGGCGGCGACCCGGGACATCGGGCCGACCAGCCACTCGACGTAATTCACCACGTGTGTCAGCCCGTCCTGGATCACTCCGCCGCCGGTCGCACGGTCGGTGTAGTAGATCTGGCGATAGGCCGGCCGGTAGTGGGGAAAGTGCTGTCCGGAGACAACCACAACTTCCAGCGGTCGGCCGTGGTCACCCGAGAGGACCCGGCGACGGACTTCGGCGAACAGCGGGTGAGCCCGCATGATGTAGGCCATCGAGAATCTCGCACCCTCGGCTGAGGCCAACTCGCCCAGTCGCTCGGTGTCTTCCAGCGACACCGAGAGGGGTTTCTCGCAGAGCACGGCGATGCCGGCTTCGAGCAAGCGGATCGCCATCGCGACGTGCAGGTGAGCCGGTGTGCAGATGACGGCGATATCGGGAGGCTGTTCGAGAGCCGAGTCGAGATCGGCGAAGGCGGCGGCCAACGGGTAGCGCCCGGCGATCTCGCCTCGGAGCTCGTCGTTGATCTCGCAGACAGACACCGTGCACCGCCCGGTCGACAGGAAGCAGCGGGTGTGCCGTTCGCCGATCGAGCCGGTTCCGATGACCAGCACGTGTGGAGTGCCGTTTCCCGTCACGTCAGTTGGACCCGTCGAGCACCTCGACGATGCTCTGTTCGAGGATAGCCACCATCTGGTCGATCTGTTCTCCGGTGACGGTCAGCGGGGGACCCAGGGCGATCCAGTGCGGGTCGAAACGGCTGATCAATCCGTTCTCGAGTGCCCGTCGCCCGATCGCCTCTCCGATCGGCGGATCGAACTGCCGTTTCGTCTCGGGATCGGCGACCAGTTCGATGCACTGCATCAGGCCCTTGCCGCGGATGTCGCCGATGATCCCGTGCTTCCTGAGCGCCTCGAACCCGGCCCTGAGCCGCTCTCCCTGGGTACGGACGTTGGCACAGAGATCGCGTTCGAGAATCTCCGAAAGTGTGGCCAGGCCGGCGGCCGAGGAGATCGGGTTGCCTTCGAACGTGTGTCCCTCGACGAATCCCGGGTTCGACTCCGGATCGCCCCAGAACGTCTCGGCGATGTGCTTCCGGCACAGCAGGGCCGCGATCGGCGCGTAGCCGCCCGAGAGACCCTTGCCGAGGCACAGCAGGTCGGGAGTGACGCCGAAGGTCTGAGCAGCAAACATCTGTCCGGTACGGCCCATTCCGGTGATGATCTCGTCGAAGATCAACAGCACGTCGTGCCGGTCACAGTACTCGCGCAGCAACGGCAGGTACTCCTCGGGCGGATCGATGATCCCGCCGGTGTGACCGATCGGTTCGACGATCACCGCGGCCACCGTCTCGGGATCCTCGAAATCGATGACGTCGTTGATCAGCGACGCGCAGGTGATGCCGCAGTCGGGGTACTGCTTGTCGAAGGGGCATCGGTAGCAGGTGGGCGGGAAGACGTGCAGGAAACCGGTGGCGAGTGGTTCGTTGACCGCGCGGCGGGATTTCAACCCGCCGGCCGACAGCGAGCCCATCGTCGAGCCGTGCCAGGACTGGTAGCGGCCGACGATCTTGAACTTCGACGCGTTCCCCTTCAGGCGGTGGTACTGGCGGGCCATCTTGATGGCCGCCTCGGTGGTTTCCGAACCACCCGAGAAGAACTTGGCGGCTCCCATGTCGTCGGGAGCCACCTCGACCAGCTTGTTGGCCAGTTGCACCGCCAGCGGGTTGGTGCCGTGCATGACCGGCGAGAATGTCATGGTGTCGAGCTGCTGCTTGATCGCCTCGATCACCCGCCGGTTGTTGTGGCCGACGCTGACGACGTAGATGCCCGAGAGTCCGTCGAGGTACTGCTTGTCGTTGATATCCCAGTAATGGATCCCGTCGGCACGGGACATGATCAGCGGGTTGGCGGCGAAGGACTTCATCTGCGACCGAACCATGATCTGGCGGAGGAATTTCTCCTCGGTGGTCTGGGCATCAGAGATGATGTCGGTGGTCGGGGTAGTCGTCATGCCTGCTGTTCTCCATGTTCTCCGAGCGGAACCAGTTCGCCGCGGCGCGATTCGGCTCCCTCGCGGATCTGTTCGCGAATATCGAGGCCGACCAGCCGGTCCCAGGCCGCCAGCAACCGATCGCTAATCGGTCCGGGCCGGCCCGATCCGACCGGTTGGTGATTGAATCGGGTCACCGCTGCCAGGCAGTACGGCGTGCTGGCCACCAACGCTTCGTCGGCCTGGACCACGTCCTCGGGATGCAGGTCCTGCTCGACGAACTCGAGGTCGAGTTGTTCTGCCAATTCGGCGATCACTGCCACGCTGATGCTCGGCAGCACGCTGGTCGACGGGGGGGACAGGACGCGGTGGCCGGAGACCAGCAGCAGGCTGGCGGCTGTGGTTTCGGTCAACCGCCCCTGATCATCCAGCAGTACCGCGCGTGCGCCCGCTGCGGTCCGTGACGCCTCGCGATCGGCCAGGTAGTAGTGCAGGCGGCTGCGGTGCTTGATCGAGGGGTCGATGCACGTATCGGGCAGTTGGCGGACCGAGGGGGTTACCAGGTGCAGACCCTCGGCCTGCATCGTGTCCCACAGCTCGAAGGGCAGGGGGAAGGTGTGCCCGCACAGTGTCGGGCGGGTCTCGACGGTGCCGGCCACCTGTCCCGAGTAGGTGGCGTAGGGGCCGGCGGTGGCGAACAGGACCAGGCCCAGGTCGTTCTCGGCGTCGAGCCGAATGCTGTTGTGAGCAACCAGGTCCTGGCAGACGCCGGAGAGCTCGACAGAATCGAGGTCGAGTTCGAAGCCGACGGTTGCCAGCGAATGGGCGAACCGGTCGAGGTGCTCGTCGAGTCGAAACAACTGGTGGCCGAAGGTCCGCAGCGTCTCCGACACCGTGGCACCCTGGACGATGCCCGCATCAAAAACCGGCAAAACGGCTCGATCCCCGGGGACCAGTTCTCCGTTGAGATAGGCGAGTGGTTGTTGCATCGTTGGCGGGCGGGCGGGCGGGCGTGGGTTTGCGACACCGACCGTCTCAAGGTAGTCCCCGGAGCGGACGTCACGCTATCGTATCGGTTCAATCGGCGGGGAACAAATCGCCCGTCGTGACATGTTGAAGCGAGGGATTCATGGATCCGGTCCAGGCGATCATTGCACTGCTGACGTTGACCGCCATGGAGATTGTACTGGGGATCGACAACGTCGTCTTCATAGCGATTCTCTGTGGCCGGTTGCCGGAGGACCGGCAGAAGCTGGGGCGTCGCCTGGGGTTGGTCGCCGCGTTGGTCACCCGGATCATGCTGCTGGGACTGCTGTACTGGATGGTCAATGACGACGGCGTGTTTGCCGGTGAGTTGTTCTCGTTGACAGACCTGGGCATTCCGGAGAGTTGGCTGATGGTGGCCGATCCGCACGCTCCCGATGGGCCCGAGGTGCTGAGCGCGGCCGTCAACGAAATCAGTCTCAAGGACCTGATCCTGTTCGCCGGCGGCCTGTTCCTGATCGGCAAGAGTGTCCACGAGGTTCATGACGTGATCGACGGTGAGCAGATTGACCACGACACGAGCAAGCCGGTGAGTTTCGCCAGCGTGATGATCCAGGTCGCGTTGCTCGACATCGTCTTCTCGCTGGACTCGGTGATCACCGCGGTGGGCATGGCCAAGGACATCGAGGTGATGGTGGCAGCGATCATCATCGCCGTGGGCGTGATGCTGTTTTGTGCCGATGCGATCAGCGGGTTCATCGAAGAGCACCCGACGGTGAAGATGCTGGCCCTGAGTTTCCTGATCCTGATCGGCGTGATGTTGACGGCCGAGGCGATGGGCATGCATATCAAGAAGGGTTACATCTACTTCGCGATGGCATTCGCCCTGTTCGTCGAAGTGCTCAACATGCGGAACCGGCAACGTCGGAGTACCAAGGAAGGGGCTGTGGTGGCAGACGTCGAGGTGGTGTGAGCGGCATGGTTCAGCCCGGCATCGCCTCGCTCGACGGCGGTGTCTCCTCGCGATAGCGTGCCAACTGCTCGCGATCGAGTTCCACGCCCAGTCCCGGCCCCTCCGGCACGGTGGCCACCTCGGGTCCCAGCGGCAGCGGCTCGGTGATCAGGTCGGCCTGGTGGTACAGCGGCCCGATCAGGTCAGCCGGATACCGCTCGCTGTCGATGGTTTCGTCGGCCATTGCCAGGTGCAGCATCGCGGCGGTGGCGATGCCCAGTTCCAGGTTGCTGCCCATTGCGCAGACGATCCCCGCCTCGCGGGCCACCCGGGTGATCCGCCGCGTCTCGGTCAGCCCGCCGTGTTTGCCGGGGTAGATGGCCAGGATGTCGGCCGACTTGTGGCGGACCAGTTGCACCGCGTCGGCGACGGTGAAACAGCTCTCGTCGGCCATGATCGGGATCTCGGTTTGCTCTCTCAACGACGCCAGGGCCTGCGGGTCGCCGGCGGCGATCGGCTGTTCGGCGAACAGGACGTCGAACTCGTCCAGGGCCGCCATCATTCGCACAGCCGTGTCGATGTCCCAGCCGCAGTTGGCGTCGAAACCGATCGGCACGTCGGGGCCGGCCAGTTCTCGGACGGCCCGGAAGCGGGCCAGGTCGGTGTCGGCGTCCAGGCCCACCTTGACCTTCAGCGTGTTGACGCCCCAGTCCAGGAACCGGCTCGCCAGGCCGACGGCCTTCTCGACCGGAAAAGCTCCCACGACCATCTTGATCGGGGCCGATTCGCGAACCTTGCCCCCGAGCAGTTCGTAGACCGGGGCATTCTCGGCCTTGCCGGCCAGGTCCCAGACGGCCATCTCCACGGCCGCCTTGGTGAAGGGATTGAAACGGATCACGCCGTCGATTCGCTCCCAGGCGGCGTCCGTGTCGCGGGGATCGGTGCCCATGATCGCCGGCCCGATCAACTCGTCGATCGCCGCCAGGCAGCCGGTGCGGGTCTCGCCGCTCCAGCGAGGGGCCACGGTCGCTTCGCCGTAGCCGACCAGCCCCGTGTCGGTTTCGATCTCGACGATCACATAAGGCGAGGTGATGTGTTCGCCGTGAGCCGTCTTGGTCGTCAGTTCGGGGACCAGCGGCACGTGGATCGGCGTGGCGGTCACGCTGGTGATTTTCATTGCCAGTCGTCCGCCTGGACCATCGAGTCCGAATTCGGACTCTCGTCCGCCGCCGGTTCGGTGACCGGCCGGTCGCCGATTCTCACGAACATGAAGGCCAACGCGGCACAGGCGTAGAACCCGGCGTGGACCAGGATCAGCACGTCCCAGCCAGTTCCGTTGGCCTTGATCCGGTCGACCAGCATGCCCACCAGCGGAGTGAAGGCGACGCCGGCCAGGCAGCCGATCATGTTCGAGGCTCCCGAGACGACCGCGGCGTGTTTGCCGCCCAGGTCGATCAGTCCGGCCCAGACCGCAGGGCTGGCCATTCCCGAGAACGCCGATCCGAGGGTGATCAGCAGAACCACCTGGCCAGGTGTCGAGGCGTAGGCCGCCATGACCGTCAGTACGGTGGTGAGCACCAGGGCGACAGCGGCGAATCCGGAACGGCTGAGCGTTCTGTTGCCGGTGAGTTTCTGGATGGTGTCGATCACGACGCCGCCGACCAGGCCGCCGGCGATCACGCCAATAAACGGCCACGTGGCCATTCTGGCTGCCTCGCCGACACTCAGCCCATGTCCCCGCTCGAGGAACTCGGGGAAATAGGTCACGAACAGGTTGTAGCCGGCGGCACGGAAGGGGGCCTGCACGCACATCCAGAAGATTGATGCGTGGGCAAGCAGCTGCCACAGGCGTGGAGCGGGGGGCGGCTCGGGTTCAGTGGCGTTGCTGCTCGGAAGACTGTCGTCGGTGATCGCCGATTCCGCCGACGCGTGCTCGTCGAGGTCTTCGTCCGGCAGTTCGGGAGCCACGGCATCGCTGTGCACCAGCGGATGTTGCTCGGGTCGGGTGCGGAACACGGCCCAGAATGCGGCTGCCCAGACGACGCCGACCAGCGAGTAGACCTGAAAGACTGATCGCCAGTGCATGATCTCCATCAACTCGCCGGTCAACCAGAACGTTGCTGCTCCGCCCAGCGACATCGCCACTCCGATCATCGCCGAGACCGAACCATGCAGCCGGGACGGGAACCAGTCCTGGATGATCTGGGCGGTGTTGGGGACCAGGCCGGCCTGGCTCAGCCCGAAAGCGAAGCGGCTGAGCAGCAGGGGGAAGAACGTAAAGACAAAGGACGTCCAGACGGTCATCGCTGACCACAACACGCTGAACAACGGCAGCGCATTGCGGGTGCCGATCCGCAGGCCGACCGCTCCACCGGGGATCTGGAAGATCATGTAGCCCAGGGCGAACAGGCTGAATACGTATCCCATCTGTTCGCTGTTGAGATTCAGTTCCGCCTGGATCGTCGTGTTGGCCACTGCCAGGCAATGGCGCGTCAGGTAGGCACTGCTGGAGGCCAGTGCCACCATCACCAGCACGACGATTCGCAGGGGCAGCGGAACTCGCAGTCGGGGTGTGTCGCGGTCGGCCGGCGGAGAGAGGGTCGGGACGCTCATTCGAGCATCCCCCGTAACGCGTTGGCGGTGACGGCACTGATGCCATCGTCGATGGCGATCGAGAGTGTCCAACAGAGCGAGCCGGCCGAAAAGACTCGGCCGCCGGATTCGGTGTCGTAGGCCACCAGGTCGGCGCCGGAATCGCCCGGATTGGTTCCCTTGGCCAGGTGACGGATGTTGGCCGGTGAGTCGGGACTGATCTTGTCGAGTTCGTGGCCCGACGCCCCGCCGGGACATCGTTCGTGCAGGCTGCGGTGGCCGAACAGGTCGCCGTCACCCAGGCCGGTGCCGGCGAACACCGGGTCGTCGGCATCGAGCACACGGTAGGGAGCACCCGACTGGAAGCCCGAGTGGGTATAGGCCAACCCCAGCAGGTGGGCTTCATTTTCGCCCCGCAACGAGTGTTCTCCCTCGCGGCGGCACAGCATCGTCTCTTCGTCGGGAAACTCGACTTCGGCATACAGGCCGCATCCGGCCAGGTACATCAACCGGCCGCCGTCGTTGTGGACCCAGTTCTTGACCCGCTGATACATCTGCGGCGACCAGTACTCGGGGTGAGTGTTCAGGACCAGTACGCGGTACGACTCGAGCGGCACGCGGTCAAAGTGCAACTCGGTTTCGCTGTACAGGTCGTACTCGAATCCCTCTCGCTCCATCCATCCCAGCAACCGCCATTCGCCGGGGGCCAGCGCCGATCCCATCCGGCCCCGGATCGGAGACGTGATCGTGTCGGACTCGGGGACGACGCAAGCGGGCGCCGGCCGGTCAAAGGACAGCGGGGCCGCGGTTTCTTCAAACGGCCACGTGTCGGGGCGGAGGTAGCGGCCCAGGTCCTGCCGCGAATTGACCACCGGCTCGGCCGTCAGCCCGTCCTGGCTGAAGTAGTTGCTGCGTCCGCCGAACTTGTTGTACGCGTTCCAGGTGATGGTGGAGGCCAGGACACAGATGTCGGCGGAGGGGGCGGTGGGTGAGACGATCCAGGGGAAGCTGGTGAAGCGGCCGCCCATGGTCGTGGCGTGCAGGAAGTAGAGCCCCGAGCGGTCCGGTGCGGTCAGTCCGTGTTTCTGGAACTCGAGCGTGTAGCCGGTGCGGTTCCAGGCGACGCCGCTGCCGGTGTAATCCCCGTCGGGAGTGATCTGCATCATCGCCTGGTGACCGTGCTCGTCGCACCAGCCGTAGCTGGTGATGAATTCCTTGTTCCACCCGTAGCGGAACAGGTCGAGCCGGAACTGGTCGACCGCATGGACCCGGTACTCGGACATCTCGCCCGACCGGCACCAGGTCGGCCACATGTAGCCGAGGAATCCGTCGGAGAGCAGCCGGAACAGGTGAGGGCGGTCGGGGGCGACGGTGAGGCGGGTTCGCTTGGAGCCGAACCCGGGGCAGCAGGCGATGACCTCGTAGTCCCCCTCGGGGAGGTCTCCGTAGAGGGCGCCGGCGGGGCTGGAGGTCAGCGTCTGGCTGCGATCACCCCGCCGGAATTCCACGACGGCCCCACAGAGGGCCGAGTGGTTCTCGTCACTGATGTAACCGATGAGCATGCGGACACGTCGCCGTTGGGGACTGCACAAAAAAAGGGCCGGGTCCGCCGGTGGCGGATCCGGCCCCTGGTGGGCGGATCGGGAGCCTACAGTTCCTTGATCATGATCTTGCGGAAGTGGATCGGGGCACCCTCGGATTGCAGCCCGAACGGGCCCTTGCGGACGATGTAGGGCCCGGCCTTGCCGATCAGCACGCCGTTGAGCTTGGCCGTCAGCACGCCGTTCTTGGAGACGATGTTCAGCTTGTTCCATTCGGTGTGCGGCTTGCGGGCCTTTTCACGGGCCTTCTTGTCGCCGTTGTTTCGCGGACCCTTGGCGCCGCCCATCGCGAAGATCATGGCCAGGTTGTCGTAGTGACCCTGCACCTCGACGCACGCCGGCCAGACCTTGTGCTTGCCCGCGATGTAGTTCAGGACCCCGCTGTTGCCCTTCTGCTTCGGGTAACGGAATTCGAAGGACAACTCGTAGTTCGAGTAACTCTTCTTGGTGCAGATGTAGCCGTTGGGCTTGCCGTTGCACTTGATCACCCCGATCGCTGACTGAGTCCAGCTCTCGGCCTTGCCGGCGGCGACGAAGAAGTCCTTCTCGAGGCTCTTCAGGGCGACGAACCCCTTCTTCTCGGCCGCGGTGCCCTGCGTGGCCTGGAGGCCGATCCCGACGAGCAGCGAGGCGAACAGTGCTAGGGGGAGAATTCGCTTGAACATGGTGAGCGTCCTTTGGTGTGAGATACGTGTCGGCGAACGAGTGTCTGGAGGCCTCGGGTTCAGGCCAGGATCGGCTTGATGACGTTACCGGCCACATCGGTCAGGCGAAAGTCTCGGCCTTGGAACGGGAACGTCAACCGCTGGTGGTCGATGCCCAGCAGTCGCAGCATCGTGGCGTGCACGTCGTGCACGCTGACAACATTCTCGACGGCGTTGTAACCCAGTTCGTCGGTGTTGCCGTAGGAGGTGCCGCCCTTGATGCCCCCCCCGGCCATCCAGATCGAGAAGCCCTTGATGTGGTGGTCGCGACCGCTGCCCTGGGCCATCGGCGTGCGTCCGAATTCTCCGGCCCATACGACCAGCGTGTCCTTGAGCATGTCTCGCTGCTTGAGATCCTTCAGCAGTGCGGCGGCGGGCTGGTCGACCAGCTTGGCGGTCTTGGCCGAGGCGGCCTTGATGTTGCCGTGGTGGTCCCAGCCACGGTGGTACAACTGCACGAAGCGGACGCCGCGTTCGGCCAGTCGACGGGCGAGCAGGCAGTTGGCGGCGAACGACCCGTCGCCGCCCTTGGTGCCGTAGAGATCCAGCACGTGCTTGGGTTCGTCGGAGATGTCGATCAGCTTGGGGACGCTGGCTTGCATCCGGAAGGCCAGTTCGTACTGGCTGATCCGCGTGGAGATCTCGCGGTCCTCGACCAGGGTGTCGCGGAGCTGGTTGAGCTTCTGGATGGCGGTGATCACGTCACGTTGCCGGTCTCGGGAAACTCCCGCCGGGTTCTTGACGTACAGCACCGGGTCGCCCTTGGAATGGAAGTGCACGCCCTGGAATCGGCTGGGCAGGAAACCGCTGTGCCATTGCCGCGAGGCGATCGGCTGGTTCTGTCCACCCCCGACCGACGTCAGCACGACAAACCCGGGCAGGTCGTTGGTTTCGGCTCCCAGGCCGTAGGTCAGCCAGGCTCCCATCGACGGACGGCCGCTGATGGTGGTGCCGGTGTTCATGAACGTGTGGGCCGGGTCGTGGTTGATCGCCTCGGTCTTCATCGACCGGATGATGCACATCTCGTCGGCCACGGTGCCCAGGTGCGGGAAGATGCTCGAGAAGCTCTGGCCGCTCTCACCGTACTTGTTGAATTCGTGCTGCGGTGCCAGGCAGGTCAGCTTCTTGCCCTGCAACTGGGCGATCGGCTGGCCCTTGGTGTAGGACTCGGGCATCGGCTTGCCGTTCATCTCGGCCAGCTTCGGCTTGTGGTCCCAGGTCTCCAGGTGGCTGGCTCCTCCGGCCATGCACAGGAAAATCACCCGCTTGGTCCTGGCCGGAAAGTGCAGGGTCTTCAGGGCTCCGGCCCATTTCGGGATACGGACAGCCGGTTCGGCTGCTGCGGCGGTGCGGTTGAGTTGTTCGCCGAGCATGGCGGCCAGGGCCAGGCTGCCGATGCCCTGGGCCGAGCGACCCAGGAAACAGCGACGGGCCAGGGGCATGGCGTCGGCGGGGAGCAGCGGGGCGGGAGTCGTCGTGGGTCGGTTCATGGAACTGGTCATGCGTGTCAGCTCACCGTGATGGTGGGAAACGGAAAGTCGTGTCGGAACTCAGGACCGGTTGATCGTCTCGTGCAGGTTCAACAGGATCCGCGCCAGCGACATCCAGGCCGCTCTTTCGGCCACCGCTTCGGCCGTGGCGTCCTGGGGCGGCTTGAGTCGCCCGGCTGTCAGGACACTGCCGGCTGCCGCCGGATCGGCCTTGTAGGCGGCCAGGTGCCGGTCGAAGACCGACTTCAGGATCCCGGTCTCTTCGGGCCGCGGTTGCCTGGAGAGCACCTGTCGGAACGCCCAGGCGAGCCGTCCGCTGAAACCGTCGGACTTCGAGTTGATGATCCGCTCGGCCAACGCCGCCGCCGCTTCGACGTAGGTCGGGTCGTTGAGCAGCACCAGGGCCTGCTGGGGCGTATTGGAACGCGGACGCTCGACCGTGCACTCCTCGCGACTGGGTGCGTCGAAGGCCAGCAGGCTGGGATGCAGGAACATCCGCTGCCACCAGGTGTAGAGTCCCCGGCGGTAGACCGACTCGCCGGCCGAGGATTTCCAGGTCCTGGTCGGGAAGTTCATGTGCCGCCAGTACCCGGCCGGTTGATACGGCTTGACGCTGGGGCCGCCGATGCGAGTCACCAACAGGCCGCTGACGGCCAACGCGTTGTCGCGGACGATCTCGGCATCCAGGCGGAACCGCGACTGGCGAGCGAGCAACTGGTTGTAGGGATCGCGTTCCCGCAGGGACGAACTGACCAGGGATTTCTGGCGGTAGGCCCCCGAGTTGACGATCAGCCGGACCGTGTGCTTGACGTTCCAGCCACTCTCGATGAACTCGACGGCCAACCAGTCGAGCAGTTCCGGATGAATCGGCCGGTTGCCCTGGGCACCGAGGTCGTCCAGCGGGGCTGTGAGGCCTCGGCCGAAAAAGAGTTTCCACAGCCGGTTGACGAAGGTGCGGGCCGTCAGCGGGTTGTCCTTGCGGACCATCCAACGCGCGAGGTCCAGCCGGTTGGCCCGGCGGTCGGCGACCTCCAGGGACGGCAGGAAGCCGGGGACGCCGGGGGTGACAACCGGTCCCGAGTCATCCATCCAGTTGCCGCGTGGCAGGATGCGGATCGGTCGCGGCTTGACCGAGACGGTCATCAGGGTCCGGGGCAGTTTTTTCTCGAGGTCCGCCTTCTGCTTCCCGGCCGCCGCCAACTGGTCGCGAATCGGCTTCAGGGACGGGGCGATCCCGCGGTAGTAGTCGGCGATCACTGTCTTCTGGGTCGCGTTGCGTTTGGCCACGGTCAGCTTCAACGCCGCCAGCACCGGGGCCGGCAGGGAACTCTGCAGACTGCGAAAGAAAAACCCGTATCCCCCGCCGCCGTTGACCACCTTCATCAGCAACCGGTTCTCTCCGGCAACGAGATCCAGCGTGGCCTTGTCCTGGTCGGGAGCGACTCCCCGCAGGACCTTCTTCTCGAAGGAGACGGTGCCGTTGAGCCACAGCTTGATGCTGTCGTCGCTGCCCAACGAGACGACCAGCTTGCGTGCCTGCTTGGTCGTGATGGTCCGGAACAGGTAGGTGGCGCAGTTCTGGCCCGACAGCGTGTGTGGCTTGCCGTCGACGAACTTGGCGGCCGCGACCCATTTCAGTCCGTCGTAGTCTTTCTTGAGATCGATTTCCTTTTCCGGCGGAAACGCCTTGGCGTGGGCCTCTTCGAAGTTTGCCGCCGGGAAGGGGCCGATCACCGACCAGGGGGAAAGCGAGACACTCTGTTTCGCCTCCGCGGCGACGCTCGCCTCCCACTTGGCCTGGGCCGCGGACAACTCGGGGGTCGTGGCGGACAGGGCCTTTTTCAGACTCGCGATGCGAGTCTCCACGGCCGTCAGCGAATTGTCGATCGTTCCCACTCGGACGGGATAGGACGGCGGGTTCCCCACGCCCTGCTCCTTGATGTCGGCGAAGAACGAGCCGAAGCGGTAGAAGTCGCTCATCGTGAACGGGTCGTACTTGTGATCGTGACACTGTGCACAACCAAGCGTGACGCCCAGGAAGATGGAACTGGTGTTGCGGACGCGGTCGGCGGAGTATTTCGCGAGGTACTCCTTGGCCTGTGCCCCGCCCTCGCTGGTCGTCTGCAACAGCATGTTGAAGCCCGAGGCGACCTTCTGGGTCGCGTCGGGCTTGGGCAGCAGGTCACCGGCCAACTGCTCGACCACGAATCGGTCGAACCGGAGGTTGCCGTTGAACGATTCGATCACGTAGTCCCGGTAGGGAGCGATCTGGCGGGCCTCGTCGGAGTGATAGCCGTTGCTGTCTGCGTAACGGACGACATCCAGCCAGTAGATCGCCATCCGTTCGCCATAGTGCGGCGAGGCGAGCAATCTGTCGACGAGCCGTTTCCAGGCCTTGGGGCGGGCGTCGTTGACGAAGGCGTCGACCTGTTCGGGTGTCGGCGGCAGGCCGAGCAGGTCGAAGTACGCTCGGCGGACCAGCGTCACGCGGTCGGCTGGCGACGAGGGGATCAGGCCCTCGGCGTAGTGACGTTTCAGCAGGAACCGGTCGATCGGCGTGCGAACGAAGTCGAGGTAATCCGGCGGCGAGGGAAGGGGGGGCCGCGAGGGAGTGATCCAGGCCCAGTGCTCCTTCCACCTGGCTCCCTGGCGGATCCAACGCCCGATCAACTCGATCTGGGCCTTGGTCAGCGGCCTCTTGGCCTCCGCGGGCGGCATGCGGTCATCGGCCGATTCGGCCGTGATGCGGCGGAACAGTTCGCTGTCGGCGGGCTTCCCGGCCGCGATCGTCTTGTGCCCCTTGCGGGGGGCCATCGCCCCGTCGCGGGTGTCCAGTCTCAACTCGCCCTGCCGTTTACCGGCATCGGGGCCGTGACACTGGAAGCAGTGGGTCGAGAGGATCGGGCGGATGTCCCGGTTGAAGTCGACCTGGACTTCCGGGTCGGCCGCCTGCAGGCGGGCCCCAGCCGGCACGGCCATCACGGCTGCGACGCTCGTCACCAGGATCATGCGTCCACACGGCATTCTCACCATCAGCACTCTCTCCACCGCTTGGAGTCACTGGCAACAGGAGCGGGCCGGCGGTGCACGTGGGCGACGGATGGTCGCCGGAGGCTCCCCCGGACCGGACAACCCTCATAATATGAGTCACCGTCCCGATCGGTGACAACCCACGGCTGTCGCACGCCGGTCACCCGACTGGCCCATTGATCGTTTCGACCGGGCCGAGGATGATGAAACGTACCGAGAGAGCCCGTTTTCGGGCACCCTCCGGCGATGGCCTTCCTCGGAGTCTCTTCGTGGCCGACACACAGCGACCGGATCGACCGGAACCCGGCGGCGGCTGGCGTGCGCCGTTCGCCTGGATTGAGTACGCGATGCAGTGGGTCGTCTTTGCGCTGGGCGGTTCGGCGACCTTCCGGGTTGCTTGCGGAGTCGGGGTGCTGGCCCTGTCCACCGTTCCGGTGATCTATGTCATCGAGGGGCCCGAGCGGCAGCAGGCACGCGAACACCTGCGGTGGCTGGTGCTGGTCGACGCCGGAAGTCGACCCGGTGGTGGTGTCGCCGTGCGGGGCATTCTCGAGGACTTTCATCAACGTGGTTCGATTTCGCTGGCCGGGCTGCGGCTGCGCGACAAGAACCTCTCGGGGCTCCGAGTGCCCGGTGCCCAACTGGTCGGGGTCGACTTCACCGGCACCAAGCTGGTCGGAGCGGACCTGCACGGGGCCGATCTCACGGCAGTGAACTTCAATGGGGCGGATCTCAGCTCGGCCAACCTCGCCGAGGCCCGCCTGCCGGGTGGCCGGGCCCGTGGGGCCGATCTCCGTCGGGTGGATCTCTCGCGGTGTGACTGTCGCGAGGCCGATTTCAGCGGCGCCGATCTCCGCGATGCCAAGCTCGTCGGGACGCACCTCTACATGGCCGATTTTCATGGCGCCACGCTCACCGGCCTGAAACTGGGCATGACACCGGCCACGGGGATCGGGTATCGCGGCACCGAAATGTCGGCCGCGGTGATTCCCGGTCCCGATCTGCGACTCGCCAATTTCACGCGTGCCGAGATGTCCGGCACCGACCTCTCGGGCGCTTCGCTGGAGGGCAACGTCTTCGCCCACGCCAACCTCGAGGGAGCCCGGCTTCGGGGCGCCCAGTTGCGACGCGCCGACTTTTCCGACGCTCGCCTCAAGAACGCCGATCTCACCCGGGCCCAACTCAACGGCAGCATCCTCCGCGATGCCGATCTCCGAGGTGCCACGCTGACGGCCGCCGATTTCAGCGGTGCCGATTTGGCCGACGCACGGTTCGAAGATGCCGTTGTCGGACGCATCGACTGGTTCGACTGGCTTGCCGGGCTTGCCACCCCACCGGTCCGGATTGTTGAGATCGCCAGCACCTGGCAGGTGGTGCAGGACCAGTCGGACAACGGAGGGACGCGATTCATCATCCGGGCCATTTCACCGCAGCCGACACCGCAGCCGACACCCAACTAGCGGCCCGTTTCCGTGCTGCTCCCCAGAGAATCTTCCGGAAGACTCCATCATGGCGATCGACCTGGCCGTCGTTCCCGTAGCGGGACAGGGCACCCGGCTGCTGCCTTCGACCAAGAGCCAGCCCAAGGAGATGTTGCCGGTGGGGCGGAAGCCCGTCGTGCAGTACGTCGTCGAAGAACTCGCCAACTCGGGAATCGGCCGGTTGATGTTCATCACCGGTCCGGGAAAGACGTCGATCGAAAATCACTTCGACACCAACTGGGAGTTGATCACGTTTCTCCGGGAAACGGGTCGGGAGGAGTTGCTGGAGGAGCTCGATTTCGAGCGGAAGTCGATCGAGTACTTCTACACCCGGCAGCGTCGGCAACTGGGCCTGGGCCACGCGGTTCTGTGCGCCCGGCCGCTGGTCGGTGACCAGCCATTCGTGGTGGCACTGGGGGATTCGATCATCGGCGTCAACGCCCAGTCGAACATCGTGGCGAGGATGGTCGAGCGGTTCGAGTCCGACGGGGCGGATGTGGTGGTGGCGTTCGAGGAGGTGCCTCGCGAGGAGGTGGTCCGCTACGGGATCGCCCGCCCGGTCGACGGCGAGCCGGGGGACGTGTTCGAACTGGCCGACGTGATCGAGAAGCCGTCGGTCGACGAGGCTCCCAGCCAGTTGGCCGTCGCGGCCCGTTACGTGCTCTCGCCCAGGATCTTCGACGCCCTGGCGGCGACCGAGCCGGGCAAGGGCGGAGAGATCCAGTTGACCGACGCGATCCGCCGGGTGCTGGCCGATGGGGGGCGGGGGATCGGCATCCGCCTGCAGCCCACCGAGCGGCGATTCGACATCGGCAACTTCGGCAGCTACTTCCGGGCCTTCACCGAGTTTGCCCTGGCCGATCCTCGCTACGGGGAGGAACTGAGAGCATTTGTTCGCGAGCGGATCGATTCTGCCGGTGACGGAGATGCCGGATGCAGCTGATCCGCCATCGTGCCTGTGCCCGTGCCGGCCTGGTCGGCAATCCCTCCGACGGTTACCACGGCCGGACGATTTCGGTCGCGCTGGAGAACTTCCAGGCCGAGACGATCCTCTACGAGTGGGACCGGGTCGAGGTGCTGCTGAGCCAGGAGGACCAGAGTCGCTTCGACTCGATCTACGAACTGGTCGACGACGTGCGGCTGCACGGTTACTACGGGGGGGTCCGGCTGGTCAAGGCGACGATCAAGGTGTTTGTCGAGTACTGCCGCCGCGAGGAACTGGCGCTGCACGACCGCAACTTCGCCATCCGTTACACCTCGAATATCCCACGCCAGGTCGGCCTGGCCGGATCGAGCGCGATCATCGTGGCCACCCTGCGGGCACTGATGGAGTTCTACGGAGTCGAGATCCCCCTCGAGGTGCAGCCCTCGCTGGTGCTCTCGGTGGAAACCGGTGAACTGGGGATCACCGCCGGTCTGCAGGACCGCGTGATCCAGGTCTACGGCGGCGTCGTGATGATGGACTTCTCGCGAGAACGGATCCGTCGCGTGAAGGGATACGAGTGCGGGCACTACGAGCCGATGGATGCAGCCGGCCTTCCGCTGCTTTACGTGGCCTATTCAACCGAGGCCGGTGAGCCGACCGAGGTCTTACACGATCGTCTCCGCGAGCGATTCGACGACGGCGACCCGGACGTGGTGCAGGGGATGACCCGGTTTGCGGAGCTGGCTCTGGAGGCATTCGAGGCTCTGAAGGCCGGGGAGACCGCGACGTTGCACCGCATCATGGACGAGAACTTCGACACGCGTTCGGCGATCTGCAGCCTGCCGGCCGAGCACACGGACATGGTCTCCACAGCCCGGTCCACCGGGGCCAGCGCCAAGTTCGCCGGCTCGGGAGGGGCCATCATCGGGGTCTACCGCGACGAGGCCATGTTCCAGCAACTCGTCGAGCAACTCGGCCAGGTCGGATGCCGGGTCTTCAAACCCGTCGTCACCGCCTAGACGATCAGGCGGTCGATCAGGCGGTCGATCAGGGGAAGACCACCGCCGAGTTGATTTCCAGCGAACCGCTGATCGATGCGTCGGTGCCGTTGGCATCAAACAGTTCGCTGCCGGTCAGGTCGTTGGTGCCGTCAGTGGCGAGGTTGCCGAGACCCGAGAGCGGGTTGATCAGGCCGCCGTTGCTGGCCGAGAGGCTGATGGCCAGGGGGGTCACCCCACCGAGAGTGATCGTGTTGTCATCGAGTGCCAGGCCGGCGGTCGGAGTGGCGGTTCCACCGCCGTCGACGACGAATTCGATTCCGGCCTGGTTGCCGCCGGTGGTTCCGGTGAACAGCGTGTCACTGATGCTGACGGTTCCGTCGTTGGTCAGGTTGACACTGATCCCGGTCCAGTCGGCGGCCGTTCCGGTCAACGTGCTGTTGGTCAGCGTCAGGCTGGGGTCGGACGTGCCGGAGCTGCCGCTGTCATCCAGGAGCAGTCCGGTGGCCACGTCCACGTCGTTGGCGATCGTGACGAGGTTCAACGAGACCAATGCCGTCGAGTCGGTGATGACGATGCCGGTTCCGCTCATGTGGCTGATCGTGGAGGGAGTGGCGGTGGTGGTGCCACCGCCAGTGTCGGCGGCTCCGATGCCTGTGACGGTGAGGCTGCCGTCGACGCTGTCGAGGAGGACCCCGGAGGTGCCGCCGTTGGCTGTGATCGCGTCGAGAGTGATGTCGATGGTGGTGTCGCTGATGTCCAGGGCGGCCCCGTCGGTCACCGAGATGGAATTGCCGGCGGCGGCCAACGTGTTCACGTTGATCGTGCCGGTGTTGTTGGCGACCAGGCCGTTGCCGTTGTCATTTGTGATCGTGAGGTTGTTGAAGATCAGCAGCGCGTTTCCGTTGTTGTTGATCGAGGCGTTGACGGCATCGGCTGCCGGTACGGCGGCCTGGGTCCGGGAGATCGTGGTCGTGCCGAAGTTCACCGCCAGGCCGGCTGTTGTCGTCGGCGGAGGCGGGTTGGCGCCCTCGCCGTAGGCCGTCTGGATGTGGTCGATGTCGACGGCCGAGAAGCTGGTCAAGGCTGCGATATAGGCACCGCCGTCCATGATGTCGGCCGGATCGCTGGTGTGGTTCAGACCCAGGGCGTGCCCGATCTCGTGGGCGGCGATCGTGAAGTAGTCGGTCGTTCCGGCCGGGTCGCCGTTGTCGAATTCGTTGTCCCAGTTCTCGGCCGAATCCTGCCAGGCGAACCCGTTGCTGATCGGATGGTTGGGGCTGTGCGCGAAGACACCGCCGCCCAGTCCGACCACCCCGCCCTCTTCACTGGTCTCTCCGACGGCTGACAGGTCACCGGTTCCGATGGTGATGATGTCTGCCGCCGCCGCGGTCGTGTCCTGAGTGAACTGCAGTCGGCCGTCGGTCGCGTCCTCCCACATCTCCAGTGCCAGCTCGACTATGCTGATCTGATCTGTCGTGATCTCGTTGGAGAACAGGGTTCCCCCGGAATCGGAAAGGTCACGGAAGTCGTAGAAGACGTCGACGGTGTCCGGCGTGCTGGTGTCCTGGTCGAGCCAGGCGAAGTGGTGTCCATCAATCAGCTGCGACATGTAGTGCCCGCCGTCGTGTCCCGGATCGGTGTGGTGCGGCAGCACGACGTAGCGGGGTGCCAGGGCCAGGGAGTTGAGGACCACGATGCCGGTGCCGGCCGAGTCGGTGATGGTCGTCTCGGTGATCGCCAGCGATCCACCGACGGTGTCGAGCGTGATGCCGGTCGTGGGGCTGTTGGTCGAAATGACACTGTCGAATGAGAGATCGATCTCGAGGTTGACGAGGTCCAGCGCGGGTCCGCCGGTGGAGTCGATCGAACCGGTTTCAGAGGACAACTGGAATTCCGTCGCTGCCGGCGTCGTGTCGACGCTCAGGCCGGTCCCGCCGCTGTTGGCAATCGTCAGTGCCTCGAAGGCGAGTGCTCCGGCGGGTGAGAGCATCTGCAGGCCGTCACCGGTTGCGGAAATGGCCAGGTTGCCGCCGGAAACCGGGTCGATGAGGTTGGTCGAGGGATCACTGTCGAACGTCACCGTGTTGACCAGGATGCCCCCGGTTGCGGCTGCGGACACGCTGTTGCCCGAGAATCCGGTGACCGTCAGCGCACCGCTGCCGGCCGAACCGTCGAGTCGCATTCCGGCGGCGCCGCTCGATGTGACGCTCGTGTCGGAAACCCCCAGGAGCAGGTCTCCGGTCGAACCGGCGGTGGTTTCGGCATCGAGGGCGTTGCCGGTGGCCGAAAGAGAACTGGTGAACGAGACTGTGTCGTTGACGATGGCCGTGGTGCCTGAGATCGAGGCGGTCAGGGTGCCTGTCCCGGTGACGTCCAGTTCAACACCCGCATCGGTCACGTTGCTGACCGCGAGGTTCTCCAGGGCGATCGTTCGGCTGGTAGCAGCCGTTTCGACCAGCACGCCGTCGGTACCGGCGGTGGTTCCGTCGCCGGTGATCGTGACGTCGGTGATCGTCGCGTCGCTGTCGGAGAGGTGGATCCCGGCCGCCCCGGCATTGGTGATCGTGAGGTTGCTGAGCGTGACCTGGCTGGCGACGAGACTGATGGCCGAGCCGGGAGCACTCACGACGCGGCTCTCGGTGAACACCGCGTTGCTGACACTGTTGCCGAAGACCGTGCCGGTGACCTGGAAACCCGAGAGTGTGGAGTCGTTGGCCAGCGTGACGTCCCCGACGATCTGGGGCAGCACGGTCGGGCTGCTTCCCGAAAACGGCAACGTCTGCAGACCGAACTGGGTGGTGACCCGTTGGGTCGGGCCGTTGGAAAAGACCGTGGTGTCGGCAGCCAGGACAACATTCTCTGTGAAGGTCCCGCCACGGGAGGCGTAGATCACACTGCTGGCGGCCAGCGGATCGGCGAGCGCTTCGGCGATGGTCCCGTAGGGGCTCTCGAACGAACCGACGCCGGTGCCGCTGGGAGAAATGTGCAGCATGTTGACTGCGTTGCCTCCGGCAGAGGCGAGGGCGATGGTCTCATCGGTGTGGACCACGATATTGCGGAAACGGGGAACCGGATCGGCCAGGCGCCGCCAGACTTCCCGGTGAGCCACCGGGTCACCCGGCCGGCGGAACGAGTGAACCGGTGGGTATTCGGGTCCCGGTCCCGGGGGGCGTACCGGTTGCAGGTACCGGAAGATCGCGCCGATGTTGACCGTCGTCCCGAACAGTTCGTCTTCCTGGACCGAGACGCTGATGTCGATGTTGTCGGTGAGGCCGACTTCGGCTCGCGCACGCCAGCCCCAGATCCCGTCACTCTCCGGGGACGTGAAATAGTAGCCGCCGCCGAAGGCCCTGGTTCGCACCCGGCCCAGGTCCAGCAACGACGCGCCGACCTCCATGTCGATGCCCGTCATCGCGATCTCGGTGCGGTCGACAAACAGCGAGTGTCCACCGAAGCGGTTGGGCAGGTCCTTCTGGCGATCGGTGACGTTGGGGATGTAGACGTTGCTGCGAAAATCGAGGTATTCGCCCAGGGTCTCGAAGCCGAGTGTCAGCTGCTGGAACTCGTGGTTGCCCGTGTCACGGTAGTCGTACCAGGCAAACAGGCCGAGGGTCCGCCCCAATTCTTCATCGAAGACCCGGTGTCCGATTCCGAGGTTGGCCCCCAAGGTGGCCTGGTTGTGCAGCAGCATCCTCAGGTCAGCAAAAAACAGGCTCCGACCGGGGTCTTCAATCAGCGGGATCAACCCCTCCAGGGTGGTGAAGCCCTCGGAATAGCCCACGCCGGAGCCGGCTTCGTGGCCGAACCCGATGCGGGTGACGTAGTCGTCGGCCGAGTCGACCGACCGACCCAGTTCAAACAGCGGGTCGGTCAGTTCGCCTGCAGAACCATCGGTCCCCAACAACGTCAAGGCAACGGCCAGCGCGGCAATCGAATGCGGAAAACACTTTAATGACACGTCGGGCTTCAGGTTTCGCCGTCGAAGCGACCTGGCTCCATTCTGAATTCATCGATCGGCCAACAGACTGAGTCTTCAGCGAGTTGATCCTTGGCGGGTGTTAGACTGTATCGGTAATGCCGATCGTGCCGAGTGAGAGTTTCTGACGGGCAGTTGCGGTGCCATTTGTCAGAAATTGCCGGTCCGATGCATCAACGAGAAAGACGGTGTTGTCACTGGCCAGGATTTTTCCGAAAAACGACGAGTTTTCGCGAAACCTTGCAGCTTCAGAGGGGTTATGACCTTGGTGTGGCGTTTTGCTTCGTGCGTTCGCTGCGCACTTGGGAACGGCCCCTCGAAGCCCCCACTTTGAGGGGTTCGTTCCCGATTGTTACACCCTACCGATAGTGGTAGAAATCATAGCTTGGCTGTCGGTTGCTTGAGCAGCACCAGTTTTCGTTCATTCGAGGGACACCCTTTCAAGGAGCTACGAAACATGTTGCGATCGATCACAAAATTGCGTGGACTGACCACCTTGGTGACAGTTTCACTGCTGTTGGCTTCGGTTGCCGAAGCCCAGCAGCAGAAGAAGCGACAGCGGGGCCAGTCTGGCCAACGTGGCCAACGTGGCGGCGGTTTCGGTGGAGGTCAGGGGGGGGCTCCGGGTGCCCTGCAACTGATCGGCCGCGAAGAAGTCCGAAAAGAGTTGAAGATTACCGAGGAGCAGCAGGGGATTATCACCGAACTGCAGCGGTCCTCCCGCCCCAACTTCCGCGAGTTGTTCGGCGACAACTTCCGCGACCTGTCGCGGGAAGAGCGTGAAAAGAAGCTCGCCGAGTTGCGGACGACGTCAGAGAAGAAGTCCAAGGAGTCCGAAGCGGATCTCTACGGCCTGATCCTCGACGAAGGCCAGGCCAATCGGCTCAAGCAGATCGTCCTGCAGCAAAAGGGCAACCGTGCCCTGACCGAGCCCGCAACCGCCAAGGCCCTGGGTCTCTCGGCTGCACAGGTCACCAAGATCAAGTCCGCCACCTCGGCTGGTCAGAAGAAGCAGCAGGACCTCACGGCCGGCTTGCGTGGTGCCTTCGGTGGCCAGAGGAGGGGTCAGAGAGGCAAGACGGACAAGAAGGGCGCCGCCAAGTCCAAGTCCAAGGACAAGAAGAAGGACACCAAGAAGCGTCCGTCTCGCGAAGAACTCACCAAGCGGTTCGCCGAAATCAGGACCAAGGGTGAAGCGATTCGGGCCGAGACCGACAAGACGATCGCCGCTGTCTTGACCGCTTCCCAGAAGACCAAGTTCGAAGAGCTCAAAGGACCGAAGTTCGAACTCGCTCGCCGCACCAGAGGAACTCGCGGCGGCAGTCGCGGCGGCAGTCGAAAGGGCCAAAAGGGTGGCCGCAAGCGTCCTCAGCGTCCCGGCGGGACCAAGAAGAAGCGCAACGAAGCCTGAGTCCCCGGTCCAGGGGTTCGAGGCTGGATGAATGAAAGCTGAAGTTCCGTCCGACTTGCGGGTCAGGGATTGGCCCGCGGTCGGACGGCTGTTTTCCGGCAGGCAGGATGCCTGCTCGGGCGCGCAGTCAATGGATTATTGGGAGTAAGGAATCATGTCGCTCCGTTCCCGGACGTGGCAGCGTGTGTTGGTTCTGTTGGTTGTCGGGCTGATTGCGGCGGGGGTTCCGTCGGTTTCCAGGGCCCAGGACAACGATCCGGACAAGCCCAAGCCGAGGCCTGCGGCCCAGCCACTGGTGATCTTCAACGTTGCCAGTGTCGATCGCCTGCTTGGCGATGTCCGGTATCTCTTCGACGCCTCCGGGCAGTCCCAGATCAACGAGATGATCGACAACGGCCTGGCCGGGGTCAACGACCTCAAGGGGTTGCAGCGGAACAAGCCGTTGGGTGCCATGCTCTTCTTGGCTCCCGGACTGCCGCCGACGCCGTATCTGGTCTCCTACGTGCCGGTCGCCAACATCGAGGAACTGACGCAGACCATCGGTGGCGGTGGCAACACGGTGTTGCGGCCCGTGGAAGGGGAAACCAACCGCTATGAGTTGGTCGGCGGAGCCAACGAGCAGCAGATCGTGCTGAAGGGCGGTTACGCGTTCATCAGCCAGAACGCCGAGAACCTTGACCAGAGGTTCCTCGACCCCGCCAAGCTGACCAAGGGCCTTTCGGCCCGTCACGACCTGGCCATCACGCTGCGTCTGAACACGGTCCCCGAAGTGATCAAGACGACGCTGCTGGGCACGCTGCGGGCGCAGTTCAATGCCAACATGCAACAACGGGATGACGAGGAAGAGGGCCCCTACAACTTGCGTCGGAACAACGAGGCCAACACGCTCGAGTTCATCGAGCTGCTGATCTCCGAGGGCGACCGGGTTACGCTGGGCATCAACGCCTCCAAGGAAAAAAAGAACGCGATTCTTGAGTTCCAGTTCGACGCCAAGGCCAGCGGCAAGTGGGCCAAGGCTCTGAAGAAGATCGATTCGCGGCCCAGTTACTTCGCTCCGCTGATCGACGAGAAGGCTCCGTTGAGTTTCTCACTGTCGTGGAAAATGGACAAACGTGAACAGGACAACGCGACCGACTTCCTGAGAATTCTCGAGCCGCAGGTGGCTGCTCAACTCCAACCGGTCGCCCCCGCCGTCCACAGTCTCTTCGCCGCGCTGAACAAGACGGCGCTGACCGGTCACGCCGATGCGTTCTTCCAGTACAAGGTGCTGCCACCGGCGCGGATGGCTCTTTTCGGCGGCATCAAGGTCGAGGAAGGCAAGCAGCTTTCCGCCGCTGTTCGTTCGATTCTCTCCCAGCTCAAGCAAAACCCCGACGTGGCCAAGATGGAACTCGACATCGACTCTCACAAGGGCGTGTCGTTCCACCGCTTGGGTGGACGTGAACAGGCCGTCAGCCCGGCGAACCAACGGATCTATGGCGGAACACCCTCCGTCTACGTCGGCACTGGTCCCAGCGTGATCTGGTTCTCGTTGGGCGACAGCACTTCGCTGGACGCCACCAAGACGGCGATCGACGACCTGGCCAACGCGCGGGCGAAGGTCGGCAAACGCAAGCGGGGAGCCCCCTTCCAGTTTGTGCTCAACGTGACCCCCTGGCTCGACAAGATGGAAGCCGGCCGGCCGTTCACCCAGATGGTCCGCCAGGCCTTCGCGGGTGGCAGCGACCGTCTGCAGGTGGACATTCGCCCGACCGACAACGGCATGAGAATGCAGTTGAAGGTCGAGGAGGGGTTCCTCAAGTTGTTGGGGACGGCCATCGGCCGCGGTGTCCAGGAGGGCCAGCGACGGCGCGAGGAGCGGGAGGCGGCCGAAGAGGAGAGGGTTCGGGATGGGGCGGAGCGGCGATCCCGCTAGGGCTTGCGGTTCTGCAACCACCGCTGGTAGTCGTTGCGTCGCGAGGCGGGAGCATCCTCCTCGGGGGGAAACTTGGCCGAGAGTTCGTCGATCTGTGCCTTGGTCAGGCCCTGGGCTTGCCACCAGTTGGCACCGCTGAAGTCGGCGTCGATCAGCCGGACGCCCTGCATGATGGTCAGCGACAGGTCGGCGTCGCGGAAGATGGCCGCCTCGAGGTTGGCGTCGGTCATGTTGGCTCCGGCGAAACTCGAACCGGTGAAGTCGGCCATGTAGAGGTAGGAGCCGGAGAGGTCCGCCTTGACGAAATTGGCCTTGTGGGCGTGGACTTGTTCGAGCGTCGCTGACTGCAGGTTGGCCTCGTAGAATTTCGCCTCGTCGAGTTTTGCTCTCAGTGCCAGGACTTCCTCCATCTGCGCCCTCTGCAGCGAGGCCCGGCTGAGATCGACCGTCTTCAGGCTGGCTCCCAGCAGGTCGGCTCGCATCAGTTGCGCGCCGACCAGCCGGCTGCCGTCGAAGATGGTCCCGCCAAGGTAGCAGCCGGCGAGGTCGACTCCGTCGAGGTCGAGCTTGTTCAGTCGTGCGGCGGTCCAGATCGAGTTGCCGTCGGCGACCAGTGCCAGGAACGCGTCCCGTCGACTTTCCGGAGTCCCCCCATCGTGGCAGATCGCCCAGAAGAGGTGTTCGCGTGAATTGTCGGCCTGGTGTTGGAGGTGCCAGGAGGTCAGGCAGGCGTTGACCGTCAGCAACACCGCCAGGCCGGCCGCGCCCAGGCGGGTCAGGTGGGTCCAGAGGTCCCGTGTGGCACCGGTGCCACCGGTGGGGGGCTGGGGGGTCGATTCTTTACCGTGGGGGTCGGTCATGCTAGGCTCCGCGATCTGGTTCCTCGGTCGACGATATAACCCAACTTTCGGCCGAATGACAATCCCACGTCGTCACCGGTTCGATGAACGTGCCCGCCGCCCCTGCACCGGTTGCCTCGAACGCACCGACCCGGCCGAACCCTCGGTCGCGTCGACGTGCGTTCCGGCTGCTGGCGGTGTTCCTGGCCCTGGTCCCGTTCGTGATGCTCGAACTGACGCTGGTGGCCCTGGATGTTGCCAATCCCTCTGCCGAGAACGATCCGCTCTCGGGATTCAGCCAGTCCGGGCGGCTCTTTGAACTCGATCAGGAAGAGGGAGTCTACCGGACGGCGACGGCACGCGGGCTGTTCTTCGGTGACCAGGAATTCGCCGTCGAGAAGCCCGAGGACGGGTTCCGCCTGTTTTGCCTGGGCGGTTCGACCGTCCGTGGGCGCCCGTTTACGACTGAATCATCGTTCACACGCTGGCTGGATCTGGAACTGGCTGATCGTTCTGAGGGACGGACGATCGAGGCGGTCAATTGTGGAGGACTGTCGTATGCCAGTTACCGGCTGAGGCCGATCGTGGCCGAGGTCTTGCAGTACCGCCCCGACCTGATCGTGGTCGCCACCGGCCACAACGAGTTCCTCGAAGATCGCAGCTATCGCGGGCTGAAGGACCGCAACGCGGCGGTGGCCTGGCTGGAGGACCGGGCACTGTCGTTGAGGACCCTGACGCTGTGCCGCAGGTGGTGGTTGCAGTCCGGCGAGGGCGAAGAACAGTCGAGGGACCCTGAGGACGTGCAGGCCCGGCTGGACGAGCAACGTGGTTTTGCCTCGTATTTCCGCGACGCCGCGTGGCAGGACGAGGTGGTGAGCCAGTACGTGGAGTCGCTGGAGGCGATGATCGCCGCGTGCCGCCGCGCGGAGGTGCCGCTGGTGCTGGTCCGATTGGGGTCGAACCTCAGGGACTGCCCGCCGTTCAAGTCCGAACACCGCGCGGGGATCACGCCCGAAGAACTTAACGCCTGGCAGGCCGCGATGGATGAGGGCACGGTGGCGACTGAGGAGCGACGTTTCGAGGCGGCCCTGGAGGCTTTTCTCGAGGCCGAGCGTCTCGACGATCAGCACGCTCTGGTCGCATGGAGGATCGCCCGCACGCTGGACCGGCTCGGTCGTCCCGACGAGGCCGTGGCCGCCTTCCGGCGTGCCCGCGACCTCGATGTGTGCCCGCTGAGAATGATCTCGCGGCTCGACGAGTCGTTGCAACTGGTGGCGAGCCGAAGCGGCACGCCGTTGGTCGACGCTGCCGGATCGATCGAAGCCGACAGCCCCGAGGGGCTGCCGGGGTCCGACTGGTACGTTGACCATGTCCACCCGACGCTGCGGGGACACCAGAGGATCGCCGAACTTGTGGTCGAGGAGATCGGACGAGGTGGTTGGCTGCAGTTGTCCGCACCGCTGACCGCCGCCCGCCGCCGGCACAGTCGCCGCCGTCACTTCCGTCGACTCGGGTCGGCGTTCTTCTCCAACGGGGCCCGGCGTGTCGAGTGGCTCGAGAACTGGGCTCACCGACAGCGACTCGACACCGAAGTCCAGCCGGTTTCCTGGAGTGAGTTCGCGCGGGCCGGAAATCGAGCGATGGACTTTCGTCAGTGGGCGGACGCCTGGACGGCCTACGCGCAGGCGCTGGCGACCTGTCCCGACGTGGCCCCGGCGGCGGTCACCGTGCTGCTGCACGCCCGGTGGTTGTTCGAACAGGGGCGGAGTGGAGACGCCTCGGACCTGGTCGATCGGCTGAGGGAACTGCCCGAGGCGGAGCAGGGAGCGGTGGCTCCGATCTGGTCACGCGCGGCACTGGTGCTGGCCGTCGAGACCGCGGACCGCGAGCAGGCCGAACGGATGCTGGCCCGATACGGCCGATTGATCAAGGCCACCACGTCGTCGCCGGATCCGACCGGCTGGAGCACGGTGATGCCCGACGTGCTCGATCGGGCCCGCCGACTGGTCGGCAGTGACCCCTAACGCGTCGTCGTCGCCGGGAAGATGGCGATGAAACCCTCTTCGTCGATCGGCAGCTTCACTTTGACCTTGGCCTTGGTGAAGATGGACCGCGTCATCCGGCTCTGACCCCATTCCTCAAGCGTCAACTTCCCGTCCTTGTCCTTGTCGGTTCCCTTGAAGAACAGTTTGGCGCGTCGCACGGTCGTTGCGTCTCGCGTCGAACTCGACTTGCCACCCGACGCGGCGGCCTTGGTCGAAACCGTTTTCGTCGATGATCGACCGTCGGAGCCCCGTCGCTTGGAATCCCCCCGGTCGTCGGAGTCCTTCTTCGAGGAACCGCGGTCGTCACTCGAAGCCGTTTCCTCGTCAGTGTCCGAACCGCCTGTCAACAACTCGCGAGGGGTCAGGAAGCCGTCGGCGTTGATGTCGAAGCTCCGGAACTCGGCGATCGCCGAGAGTTTCCACTCGTAGAGGCCCAACTGGCCATCGTTGTCCCGATCCTGGTCGGCATATTCTTCGGGCAGGTCAAGCGTCATTCTCGGCTTGGGTTTCGGCTTGGCCCGCTTTTTGGATGTTCCACGACGTCCGCGGTCGCTGCCACCTCGAGAACCCTCGCGGCCAGCGCCACGAGATCCGCCGCGGCTGCTGCCACCACGGTCACCGCCTCGAGACTGTCCCATCTGTGAAAAGAATGACTGCATCCGCTCGCGTCGATCGTCGGACGAACCGCCACGGTCGCCGCCGCGGGAACGCATCTGCTCCATCATCCTTCGCATCTGCTCGCCGCGGTCACCACCCCCTCGGTCTCGACCGAACTGGGCCTGGGACACGGCCGGCCATGCTGTCATGGCAGCCAGGGCGATCAGAAGCGAAACAAGTCGACCGGAGCGAATAGTCGCCGAAGCGGTGCGAGAGCTACTCAACATCAACATCAGAAATCTCCCATTTTCTCCAGTCTGAACACCGCACGACGGTGTTTGTTTCTATACTATATCACGTAAATAGCCGGATGGGAAATATCCTGTCGGTCCGATAATCGGAGTAATCGGAAAGTTCGACAGGCCACCTCACAGTTTCTCGTGTTGTTCCTACTCCGAAAGCATGGTCTTTGGCGACCCCTTTGCTGTTTACGACCTAGACTGCCGAAGACATGATCTCTGTTCTCTGAGCTTTAGCGAGACAATTCAACGATCCTCCAGCAGCCAGCGATTTCTGTACCAAAACAGTATTCGCCGAGGGTCCCCACGCGGAACGGAAGTAACGATCATGAAGACATCGACTTTCACCCTGCTGTCACGATTCACCGTCGCCCTGCTGGTCCTGGCCGTCACCTGGGCCGATACGGACACCGCTGAGGCCCAGCGAGGCCGCAGTCGCAGCAGCCGCAGCAGCCGTGGCAGGGACGGCCTGATGGACCTGGCTCAGGATCGGGAAGTTCGCGCGGAGTTGAAGTTGACCGACGAGCAGATCGAGTCGGTCGGCGAGATCCGTGACAAGTCCCGTAGCGGGTTGTCCGAAAAGTTCCGCGAGTTTGGTGAACGGATCGCGGCGGCCAAGGACGACGCCGAACGAACCAAGATCGAAGCCGAAAGAACAGACTATTTCGCAGCCCGGCGGAAAGCTGCCGAGGTCGACCTCGCCAAGGTCGTTTCGGCCGAACAGTTCCGCGGCCTGCAACTCCACCAACTCAAGCGTCGCGGCGTATCGGGGATCCGGGCCGAGTGGGTCACCGTGGAATTGAAGTTGACCGATGACCAGAAGAAGAAGCTCGAAACTGCAGTCTCCGGGTACGATCAGCAGCAGCGATCGCTGACCGAATCGCGGACGGCGTTGTTCCGGGACCGAGACCTGCCCCGTGAAGAACGTGACAAGAAGTTCCAGGCGCTGGAGACCCAGCGGGAGGAACTCGGTCAGAAGCGGGACCAGGCGATCCTGGGCGCACTGACGGCCGAGCAGAAGACCCAGTTCCAGGCCCTCTCTGGTGTGTCGGCGACCGCTGAGGCGAAGCCGTCATCGACCAAGTCGGCAGCGACCAAGTCGGCAGCGACCAAGTCGGCAGCGACCAAGTCGGCAGCGACCAAGTCGGCTTCGACCAAGTCGGCTCCTGCCGATCGCGGTGCGACGGTCGTCGGTAACGATGGCGAGCCGGCTGCAGCGCCGGCTGTCGTGGTGTCGTTTGGTCCCCAGGCGGTTGCCAAGGGATCCACGCCGGCCAAGTCCCTGAAATTCAACTTCGTTCAGGCTCCCTGGGCGGACGTGCTGAAGCTCTTTACCGACGCCGCCGCGCTGACCTGGGACCGTGAATTGGTCCCGCCGGGGACGTTCACCTACTTCGACTCCAGGGAATACACTCCGACCGAGGCCCTCAACGTGCTCAACGGAGCCATGTTGCAGAAGGGCTTCATCCTGGTTCGTCGTGACCGCTTTGCCGTGGTCCTCAACGTTGATAACCCGGTGCCGCCGAACCTGGTGCCGACGGTTGTCCCCAAGGAGATCGCCGACCGGGCCAGCAACGAACTGATCCGGGTCGTGATGCCACTGGAAGAGAAAGACGCCGCCAAGGCGGCCGAAGAGGTGGCCGATCTGCTCGGTCCCCAGGGCAAGGCTGTTGCCCTTTCGGTTGCCAATTCGCTGGTCGTCACCGGCCTGGCCAAGAACCTCTCGGAGATCTACGACGCTCTGAAGAGTTACATTCCTGAGGAAACGAAGGACGTGGCGTACGAGGCCTTCGTGCTGAAAAACATCTCGGCACTTGCGGCTGAGAAGATGATCCGCGACCTGTTCGGGCTCCAGCCCCGCGGTGTGCAGAATGTCAGCGGTGCCGGCGGCAACAGCAGTCGCGGTGGCGGCAGCAGCCGTGGCGGCAGCAGCCGTGGCGGATTCGGCGGCGGCGGATTTGCGGCCCTGATGCAGCAGCGTCGTGGTGGCAGCAGCCGTGGTGGCAGCAGCCGTGGTGGCAGCAGCCGTGGGACTGACTCCAGGGGTCGCCAGACGGCCTCCCGTGGATCGTCGAACAACAGCGTGTCGGTGACGGTTGATGAACGGACCAATATGCTGCTGGTGATGGCTTCCCCGGACCAGTTGGACGTGGTCCGCAAGGCGGTCGAGACCATCGACCAGCCGGCCGGCGATCAGCCGAACCGGTTCGCCAGCGAGCAGCAGGACAACGAGCCGTACCTGGAGGTCTACCGGGTCACCTCGGCCGACACGATGGAAGTCACCAAGACGCTCAACGTGCTCTTCCCCGGAAACGTGGTCAACGAGGACGGACGGTCTCGCAGGATCCACGTGATGGGGTCCAAGGCCGAGCACACAGAAATCCAGGCGATGATCCGCAAGCTCGACGGACAGGGCGGGACCCAGACCACCGCGATCATCCCGATCCGGCAGGATCCCACCACCCTGACCGCCACCCTGCAGGGGCTCTACTCCAAAGACATCGAGACCGCTCCCTCGGTGATTGCCAACCCGGGTTACCTTGTTGTCCGTGGAAGTGCCGAGCAGATCGCCGAGATCAAGCAGATGGTTACTCAACTCGAGAGTGCCGTCGGGAACTCGCTGGCCACCACCGGTGGTGGACCGATTCGCAGCATCCCCCTGGGAGGCCGCGATGTGAACTCGCTGTTGAGAATGCTGCAGTCGGTCAGTCGCAACCCGATTCGTATCAGCACCCCGTCAAGTGGCCGGGGTCCGATCCGCGAACAGCGGGTCCCCTCAGCCATTGATCCCAGCGTGCGGCCGGCGGCTCCGGCCGGTGCGGCCGGGGCGACCGGTGGGGGAGCTGCTGCAGCCAACCGCGCGCAGGCCAATTTCAGCCTGCCGCCGGTCAAGCAGGCTGCCAACCAGGGCGAGGCGGCCCCGGCTGGCGATGACACGCAGCAACCCCCGGCCGTCGACGAAGTGCAACGGCACCGGCGGCTGTCACAGTTCGTTTTCCAGAACCTCGACAAGGACAAGGACGGGAAGCTGACGGCCGAGGAATGGGCCGCCAGCAAGCGGACCCGGGCCCTGTTCCAGGCTCGCAATGTGGAATTGAAGTTGCCGGCCGACAAGGCCGCCTTCACCAAGGCGTTTGTCCTGTTGGCCGAACCGGAAGAAGCTACGGGGGTTCCCAACGGTGATTCGAAGGAGAACCCGCAGCCGGCGGCCCGGAAAGCGACCGCGCCCCCCGCGGCTGCTGAGCCCCGTCCGCCACTTCGCCGCAATGCCGAGAGTCAGCCCAAACCGGCAGCTGCCGGCGAGTCCAAGCTGCCCGAGATCGTTATCGAGATCCGGGACGGGAACCTGGTGCTGATGTCCGAGGACGAAGAGGCCCTGGACGAGCTCGAAAGTCGGCTGCAGGCCCTGATGACGCACATGACGCCCAAGACGACCTGGACGATCTTCTATCTGCGGTCGGCCGACGCGACCGAGGCCGCCTTGATGATCGAGCGGCTCTTCCCGCAGAGTTCGGTAACGGCCACGGCCAGCAGCTCCGGCGGCGGTCTCTTCGGAGAACTCTCCGGGGGCTTCTCGTCGCTGGGCAGCAGCCTGATGGACATGACCGGGATCAACTCGCTGGGGAACAACGGGTTGCGGATCATTCCCGAGATACGCTCCAATGCCCTGTTCGTTTCGGGCCCTCCCGACCAGATTGCTGATGTCGAGAGTGTCCTGAAGATTCTCGATGCCGCCGAACTCCCCGCGCAGCTCCGCGCACGGGCGCCCCGTTACATCACCGTTGAACACGCCGATGTCAACGAGGTGGCCCAGATTGTTCGCGACGTCTACAAAGAGGAACTCGCCGCGAGTCGTTCCAGCGGTGGCGGCGGCAGCAGCCGTGGCGGCCGTGGCAGCAGCCGCGGCGGTAGCGGCGGTTCGAACCCGTTTGCGATGTTCATGGGCGGCGGCGGCGGCAGCAGCCGGGGCGGCAATAGTGGCGGCCGTGGCGGAGTCAAGATGACGCTCGGTGTCGACAGCCGTACCAGCGCCCTGATTGTTTCGGCCAGTGATTCGCTGTTCAAGCAGGTTGAAAGCCTGGTCAGGACGCTCGATGACGCTGCCCTGGATGCCAGGCGGACCGTGAGGATCGTGACCCTGGAAAACACCAACTCGACGGCCATCCAGCAGGCGGTTTCGGCCTTGCTGCCCAAGGCGAGTGTCAGTACCGGGGCCGGGGCGAGTCGTCCATCCGGGTTCGGTCCAACCAGCCGAACGGGCCGTACGGGCAGCACCGGCGGCAGTAGCCAGGCTGCGCGAATGCAGCAGTTCATGCAGTCGCGAGGCCGTGGTGGCAGCACCGGCGGCTTTGGTGGCCGGACAGGATCGACCCGTGGTGGCAGCACCGGCGGCTTCGGCCGTGGCGGTTCCACCGGCGGCCGTGGCGGTTCCGGCCGTGGCGGTTCCACCGGCGGCCGTGGCTCGAGCCGCGGGCGGTAGTCGCCATGGACATTGAACACATCCTGCAAAAAGGCGGACTGGTCAGCGAGGACCAGTGGCGCGAGGCTCGGGCTCAGGCCAGTGGCCGCCGTATCGACAGCGTGCTGGTCGAGATGGGGCTGCTGAGCGAGGAGCAGGTCCTCGAGGCGTTCGCCAGTGAACTCGGGATGGAGTTCATTGAATTGGGTGAGTTCGAAGTCGATACGGAACTGGTCGGCGAGTTTCCCACCGCGGCGATCTTTCGCCACGAGGTGTTTCCGCTGGACCGGAACAACGGCACCGTTCGCGTTGCCACCAGTGACCCGTTCGATCTCGAGGCGCTCAGCGAACTCGCCAGTCTCTCGGGGCTCGAACTGGATCCGGTCCTCGCTCGCCACGAAGACATTACCGACCTGATCAAGGCGAACCTGGGCGTCGGCGGTGATACGATCACCGAACTGGTCGCCCGGAGCGCCGACGATGGCGTCGAGTTGCTCGAGGAAATCGACGAACTCGAGGGTGACCTGGTCGAGGAGGCCCAGGCTGCCTCGGTGATCCGATTGGTCAACGAGTTGTTGATCGAGGCGTTGGAACTCAACACGACCGACGTGCACATCGAACCGCAGGAACACGGCCTGCGGGTTCGTTTTCGCATCGACGGGATGCTCAGGCCCCAGCCGGTGCCCCCCGAGATCAACCAGTTCTACACCTCGATCATCACCCGGCTGAAGATCATGTCGCGGCTGAACATCGCCGAACGACGGATGCCTCAGGACGGTCGGATCAAGCTGAGGATTCGCGGCCGCGAGATCGACGTGCGGGTTTCGATCATCCCGATGATCCACGGCGAAGGGATCGTGTTGAGGTTGCTCGACAAGAGCAGGATGGTGTTCAACCTGGTCAACGTCGGGCTGCCCGCCGATATCATCGCGGCTTTCAATGAAATGATCCAGTTGCCTCACGGCATCATCCTGGTCACCGGTCCCACCGGCTGCGGCAAGACCACGACTCTCTACAGTTGTCTCAACGAGTTGAAGTCGACGACGACGAAGATCGTCACCGTCGAGGATCCGGTCGAATACCAGACCGAGGGGATCAACCAGATCCAGGTCCACAACAAGATCGGCCTCACCTTCGCTCATGGTCTCCGCAGCATCCTGCGACACGACCCCGACGTGATCCTCGTCGGGGAAATTCGGGATGGCGAGACGGCCGAAGCGGCGATCCAGGCCGCCCTGACCGGTCACCTGGTCTTTTCCACGCTGCACACCAACGATGCCGCCACCGCCTTCACCCGGCTGATCGACATGGGAGTCGAGCCGTTTCTGGCATCGAGTACGGTCGAGGGCGTGATGGCTCAGCGGTTGATCCGGCAGTTGTGCAGCGAGTGCCGCGAATCGTACACACCCGTCGAGGACGAAATTCCGTCCGACTTCCCGCGTCCACTGCCCGAGGTGCTCTATCGGCCCAAGGGTTGTCGGGCCTGCCGCGACACCGGGTACTCGGGACGGACGGGTATCTTCGAGTTGATGCGGACCGATGAAGGCGTGCGGGACCTGTGTGTCGAGCGGGCCAATTCGAGCCGGATTCGCCAGCACGGACTCAAGAATGGCATGACCACGATGAGGCAGTCCGGCTGGTTGAAGGTGATCGACGGGATCACCGACGTCGAAGAAGTGGACCGAATCACCAAGGGAGAACTCGTCTGACGGATCGTTTCCGACCCCAACTATTGACCATTCCCGCTGGCAGGGTGGCCTGCGGGGCCGAGTGATCCGATGCCGGAATTTCAATACACAGCCCGAGAGTTGACCGGTCGTGAAGTGGCTGGCGTGCTCACCGCGGCGACGCAGGCCGAGGCGGCCAGTTCGCTGACCGGACGCAGCCTGTTTCCGCTCTCGATCGCGCTGGCCGAGGAAGAAGTCCAGCAGCAGAAGTACGCCGGCCGCAAGGTCAAGGTGCGGCTGCTGGCAACCTTCTTCAGCCAGTTGGCCGACCTGCTCCGCAGCGGTGTCCCCTTGCTCCGTTCGCTGGACCTGCTCGATCGGCAGACCAAGGTCGGGTCCCTGAAACTTGTTCTCGGCGACGTCCGCGACCGGGTGGCCGACGGAACACCACTGGCCACGGCGTTGGGACAACACCCCCGCGTCTTCAACGACCTGATCGTCAGCATGGTCCGGGCCGGCGAGGAGGGCGGGTTCCTCGAAGACGTGCTCAAGCGAATTGCCACGTTCACCGACCACCAGGAAGACCTCAAGGGACGCGTCCTCGGTGCGATCGCCTACCCGACCTTTCTGGTTGTGACCGGGTTCACCGTCGTCACGATCATGATCATCTGGTTCGTGCCGAAGTTCGAGCCGATCTTTGACCGGCTCAGCAAGCAGGGAGAACTTCCCTGGGCCACCACCACGCTGTTGGGCATCAGCGGGTTCCTGCAGGCCCCGTTGATCGAGGGCAGCATCCTGCAGGCCTGGATGCTGATGCTGGCGGTCCTGCTCGGAGCCATCTTCGGGGGCTCGATGTGGTCGCGGACCGAGAGGGGGCAGTGGCTCACCGACAGCTTGCGGCTCAAGATCCGGGTGATCCGTAGCCTGTCCACGGCGCGGTTCTGCCGGATCCTGGGAACCTTGCTGCACAACGGCGTCCCGATCCTCAACTCGCTGAGAATCGCCAAGGACGCCTCGGGCAACCAGGTCCTGGCCCGAGCCATCAACACGGCTGCCGATGCCGTACAGGACGGCAAATCGCTGGCCGGACCGCTGGGAGCCAGCGGCGAATTCGCCGACGAGATCGTCGAGATGATCGCCGTGGGCGAGGAATCCAATAATCTCGAACAGGTCCTGATCAACATCTCTGAGAACCTCGAACGACGCACTTACCGACAACTGGAACTCGGTGTCCGGTTCCTGGAGCCGTTGATGTTGATGATGATCGCCGGAGTGATCCTGTTTGTTGTCGCCGCGCTGCTGCTGCCGGTCTTCCAGAGTTCGGGCACCATCTAGTGAGGTCTCATCCGATCCCTCGCACACTTTCTGACGCTGCCAACACCCTTCCCGCGGACCAGCTCCGCATCCAAACGAAAAAAGTCGTACCCCAACGGAGATGAATTCCATGAAACGTCTTGCACAATCAGCCCGCCAACGACGGCCGAAACGTCGCGGCTTCACTCTGCTGGAAGTCCTGCTGGTGCTGGCGATCCTGATCGCGATCGCCGCGATGGTCGTACCCAATATCGTCGGCCGCAGTGACGAGGCCAACAAGGACCTGACCCGGATCAACATCGCCGCCTTCGAGCAGGCGGCGAAGTTGTTCAAGATCGACAACAAGGTCTGGCCCGAAGGTACCACCGAAGACGTCATCATGTTGTTGATGATGACCGAGGACGACAGAGGAGCCCCGCGAGCGTCCTATCTCGAGAAGATCCCCATGGATGCCTGGGGTGTGCCGTTGCAGTACCAGTATCCGGCCGACAACACCGGCAACACCGGCAAGCCGCTGATCTATTCGTACGGGCCTGACCGCGACGAGGGTGGCATTGACAACATCTCGAACATCGACGACCTGATCGAGCAGAACCTCTAGGTCGGTCGGCCGGGTCGAAGGAGGCCCGGCGTCGGAATCGGGATGGTCGTTTTTCTCACGGTGGAGCCCGGTGAACGCTGGCATGATCCGTTTCAACGCCCCTCATCTTTCGAGCGGACCAGGTGACGGCTTCCCCGTCGACGGGGGGCCGCTGCGCCGTGGGGTGACGTTGATCGAGGTGATCCTGGTGGTGACCCTGTTGACGGCTATGGCGGCACTGTCCTTCCCGTCGATCGACCGCATGCTCATTCAAATCTCGATGAGCGAGGCCGTTTCTCCGGTGCGGAACCACCTGGCCGGTTCCCGCATCCGGGCACTGGATGCGGGGCTGACCTGGCAATTTCGCTTCGAACCCGGTGGCCGTCGCTACGTCATGGTGCCCTACGAGTTCGATGAAATCGAAGGCGACGAGCAGCAACAACAGTCTCAGATCGAACTGCTCCCGCGCGTCTCGGGTCAACTGCCTGAGGGTTACAGTTTCACCGGGGCCGATGAGGCGACGTCCACCACCGAAGCACTCGACGAACGGGCCGTCAGCGGGCTGACCGACGAGCGGAAGTTGGTCGAGACCACCTGGTCGTCACCGCTGTTGTTCTACAGTGACGGCACTGCCACCACCGCGTCGTTCGACATTGTCGACCAGGCACTCCGCAGCCGTCGCCTCAGTGTCCGCGCGCTGACCGGCGGCGTCACCGTGTCGAAGCCCCTGGCGAGGGTGACCCGATGAAGTGTCGATCCGGTTTTACCCTGCTGGAGGTGATCGTCTCGCTGGCGATCTTTGTCGCCGCCTTCGCGTCGCTCTCGCAACTGTTCACGTTGGGGAGCCGCGCCGCGGTGCAGGCGGCTCTCGAGACCCAGGCGGTGGTGCGGGCCGACGCGAAGATGTCCGAGGTGTTGGCCGGGGTCGAGTCGATGGAGGCGTCGGAGGCGATGCCGTTTGAGGATGATCCGAACTGGAGTTGGACCCTGGAGGTCAACGAGGGGCCGCACACCGACCTGTTCGAACTGACCGTGACCGTCGCGTTTCAGTCCGGTGTCGGGCCGGCGGAGATGAATTACTCGCTGGTCCGATTTCGCCGTGATCCCCAGTTGGCCCTCGATGTCGAGGAGGCAGCTGCCGAGGCGGAGGACGGATCATGAGACGTCTTTCCGGGACCACTGGGGGCCGGACTTCGGCGGGGTTCACCCTGATCGAGGTGATGGTCGCCATCGGCACGGCACTGGTGTTGCTGACGGCCGTCTATGCCGCCATCGATATGCACTGGCGGTATGAGAATGCCGGGCAACTGGAGATGAAACGCGGCCAGGTTGCGCGGGCGGTTTTCGCACGACTCTCGACTGACATTCGCAGCGTGCAGTTCGTGGCACCTGATCTCGAGACGGCCGAGCTGGAGGATTCCGAGGATCTGGAGAGTACCAGTTCGAGTGAGCTGTCACTGATCGGCAGCCTGGGTGTCATCGGCACCGCCACTCGCCTGACGCTGCACGTCAGCAAGCCGGTTCCCCCACGGAAGTTCTCCGTCAGCGACGACGGAGATTCCGTGTTGTTCGAGAGCGAACAGCGATCGGTGACCTGGTTTTTGGCCGATTTCTCGGGTGGCGAGCTCGAAGGAATGGCCGCCGGCCGATTCTCTGACGACCCGGCGATCATCGCCGCCGGACTGCTCAACAACCAGGTGGACGGCGCGCCGCTGGGACTGGCCCGGGCCGATGTCGACCGCCTGGCGGGCACGATTGACGATCCGTCGGATTCCGAAGGCTTGATGGCCGAATCGGCCGAGTTTCTTGCTCCCGAGGTCGAGTCGCTGATCTTCCGCTACTTCGATGGCGTCGATTGGGTGGATGAATGGGACAGCGAGTTGCAGGGAGCGATTCCCGCCGCGATCGAAATCACCCTCGGCTTCGTTCCCCCCGACCCCGACGACCCCTTGCAGGCGGCCGCCGCCGATGCGATTCCCAGTACGTACCGCTTCGTGGTGGCCTTACCGGTCGCTGAAGCGGGGATCAGTGAAGAGGCCTTCTAGAACGTCCGCCCGGTTTTTCGGGCAAGCACATCGAAATCGACGAATTCCACCGGATAGGCACGACATCGTGAAGACTCGCCGCCAGACAACCCGACACGACAAGTCGCGGCCCGGCTCGGTGCTGGTCGTGGTTCTGGTCGTCGTGTCGCTGTTGACGTTGGGGGCCTACACCTTCTCGGAGATGATGATGGTCGAGGCCGAGGCGACCAGCATGTATGCCCGCCAGGTCCAGACCCGGGCCCTGGCCGATTCGGGCGTCGAACTGGTGGCCGCGTTGCTGGGCGATTCGCTCGACCCACTGGAAATCGACCTCTACCACGACGCCCTACAGTTCCAGGGCGTGACCGTCATCGACAGCGATAATCCCGCACTCCGCGGCCGCTTCTCGGTGGTGGCCCCCATGGAGGCCGATCCCGAATTCCGCCAGATCCGGTTCGGGCTGATCGACGAATCGGCCCGCATCAACCTCAACGCGATTCTCTCGCTCCAACTCGACACGACCGACTTCGGACCGGTTCCTCCCATCGCTGATGACCCCCGGCCGCTGGAACTGGCTCAACGAGAGATCCTGATGGGATTGCCTCAGATGACCGAGGAAATCGCCGATTGCATCCTTGACTGGATCGACGATGACGAGAATGTCCGGGAATACGGGGCCGAGTTCGAAGAGTATGACGCGTTGGGATTGGGCTATTCGCCCCGCAACGGGCCGATCAAGTCTGTCGACGAACTGCTTATGGTCAACGGCGTCGACAGTTGGTTGCTCTACGGAGAGGACGCCAACCGCAACGGTTTGCTCGATCCGAACGAGGACGACGGCGAGGACAGGCCCCCGTTTGACGATGCTGACGGCGTGTTGACCCTGGGCTGGAGCGCCCTGCTCACGACCACCTCCCGCGAGGTCAACCTGCGGGCCGACGGTGAAGAGAAGATCCACCTCATGCAGGGCCTACCGGATGAACTCTACGATGCCCTCGAAGAGGAGTTCGACGAGGCCACGGCGTCGTTCGTCGTGGCCTACCGGATGTACGGTTCCACGGAGGACCCCGCGACCGGGGATTGGCAGGGGACCAACCCGAATCCGGTCACTCGCGGAAATCTCGACCTGAGCAAAGGATTCCGGCCGGAGGTTGAGATTAAGTCGATCTACGACCTGATCGGGATCACCGTCACGGCCAACGAGGAGGGGCCAAATAAGAACCAGACGTTTATATTCGACAGCCCCTGGGACCCGGGTGACATGGTGTCGTTTCTGCCCGTGTTGATCGACTCGGTTTCGATCACCGATGACCCCATGATCGAAGGGCGAATCAACGTCAACCAGGCCCGCCGCGAGGTGTTGCTGGGCGTGCCGGGGCTGACCGAGGAGATTGTCGACGAGATCCTCGCGGCTCGAGCGGTCGATTCCAACACCGGCGAACCGTCACCCGACATCCAAGAACAACGCGCGACGGCCGGATGGCTGGTGATCGAGGGGATCATTGACCTGGAGACGATGCGCGAACTGGCTCCTTTCGTGACCTCCCGCGGTGCCGTGTTCCGGATGCAGATTGTCGGGCACTACGACGTTGGCGGCCCGTTCACTCGACTCGAAGCTGTTGTCGACGCCAGCGGCGAACTGCCCAAGGTCACTTTTGTTCGTGACCTGACCGAGTTGGGAAAGGGCTACTCGTACCAGTTGCTGATCCCCCCCGAATAGCTGTAACGATTGGACCGATCGTGACGACTTTGACGATTGCGTAATGACAAACCGAGATTCCCGCCGGATAGCCCGTTTGGAAGCGGATCGATGGTGGGGCAAACTTGGTTGTTAGACATACAGAGACAATTTCCGGCTGCACGACTGTAGGAAAATAGACCCATGGCCGATCTCCTTTCATTGCACTGGGGCGAGCGGATTGTTGGTGTTGAGGCGTCGGTGACGGAGGGTGTGATCCACGTCCGGACCGCGTTTTCGGCCGCACGTGCCTCGGTCCTCATCGACGACGACTCCACCGACGACTCCACCTCTGAGGACGGACTGCCAACGGTCCTGGCCACCGCCGGCGTCTCGGCACGAGTGGCCGACGTCGTGTTGTCGCAACAGGACGTTGTCACCCGTTGGCTGGAACTGCCCGCAGTTTCCGACGCGGAGTTGCCCGAGGTCGTTCGATTTCAGGCGGGCACGAAGTCGACCTTGCCGGTTGATCAGTTGATCGTCGACTACCTGCCATTGCCTGTTCCGGAAGAGTCCGAGACCCGATCGGTCCTGCTGGCCACCGTGGCAAAATCGACGGTGGCGGAGATCGAGCGCGAACTGTCCGTAGCGGGAGTCGAACTGCGGAGCGTCGGTGTCAGCAGCCTCGCCCTGTCGGACCTCGCGCAAAAAAACGCCGGCTCGCAAGGCGAAACCGATGGGTTGATGATCGCCGCCGACCGTGAACAACTCGAGGTGACCGTCCACCAGCGCGGGTTCACCGTGCTGACTCACTCGGCCTCACTCTCGGGAGAGTCGGAC